>Ga0155803_117_pt1 | contig 31981 bp, 28 predicted proteins | sample RifCSPlowO2_01_FD_107457 | JGI IMG/M metagenome (GOLD analysis project Ga0155803, IMG submission 107457) | Candidatus Kaiserbacteria bacterium RIFCSPLOWO2_01_FULL_55_25
GAACGCCTTGCGACACTTGCGCGCGAGCTCGGTGCGGATGTTACTTTTCTCGGCGGGCTCACCCAAGAGAAATTGCGCGATGAGTATCGCACCGCGGCGAAACTCGTCCACCGCTCCGAAACCGGCTCTTTGGATAAGGTGGTCTTGGAAGCCGCCGCATGCGGCTGCTCCGTAGACTCGACCGACCCCGCAATCAGGGTACTCCCGCTTTCGGGGGAATTCGTTCGTGAGCACCACAGCTTGCCGCGGCTCATCGAAAGAATCTCGACGGAGTTCAGTGAATAAAAAGGGACATGTTTGAAACCTGCGCTTCAGGGCAGACCTCCGCGCGGTCGCTATCTGTCTCTGCTGAGGCAGCGCTCGGTCTCGGCGCCGCCGCGCCTGCGAAGACCGCGCAGAGGCCCGCCCCTCGCTTCGGCTTGACTGTTCCAAACATGCTCTGCCCTTTCGCTCGCACCTCGGGCGCGGTACACCCCCACACCAACTTTCGGCCTGATCCCTTACTAGAGCCGAGTGGTAAAAAAGTTGGTGTGGGGGTACACTGCCTTTCATGAATACCGGCAAGAACCCCTCTCTTTCAGTGGTTATTCCCGTCTACGGTTCCGATACGGCTCTGTCGGAGCTGTACCGCCGTTTACAGGCGACTCTGGAGGGCATCGGCCTGACATTTGAAGTTATTTTCGTAAACGACGCGAGCCCCGACAACGGGTGGAAGGTAATCCGTGAACTGGCTGCAAAAGACAAACGGGTACGCGGGCTAAATCTCTCGAGAAATTTCGGTCAGTACCCCGCGATAACGGCCGGTCTCTCGGCTAGCCGTGGCGAGTGGGTGGTGGTGATGGATTGTGACCTCCAAGACCAGCCGGAAGAGATTGAGAAATTTTATGCAAAAGCGAAGGAAGGTTTCTTCGTGGTGGTCGGCTCGCGGCAGGAGCGGCACGACAGTCGTCTGCGCTCGTTCGTGTCGCGGGCGTTCTACGCGACGCTCAGCTACCTTTCGGGTACCCATCAGGACCGCGCGCTTGCCAATTTCGGACTCTATCACCGCCGCGTCATCGATGCGGTCCTCTCGCTACCGGAGCACATGCGCTATTTCTCCGTCATGATCCGGTGGGTCGGCTTCCGCACCGCGACCGTACCCGTCCGGCACGGAAAGCGGCAAGGCGGCGCATCGGGGTATTCGTTCCGGAAATTACTTAGTCTCGCGACGGATATCATACTCGCATATACGGAAAAGCCTCTGCGTCTCATCATCAAACTCGGCGTCATCGTGACCGCAATCGCCGGCGCCTACCTTGTCGTCGTTGTCCTGCGCGCCCTCGTTCTAGGTACGGTCGAGCCGTTCGGGCTCCTCATCGGCTCGCTCTGGCTCATCTTCGGGCTTCTCTCCATTATGCTCGGCGTTATGGCACTGTACCTCGGCAAAATATTCGACGAGGCGAAAAAACGCCCGATTTACATCGTTCAAGAGGAGGTATAGAATGCCACGACCATGGCAGGCACTAAGGCACGCCGCGCTCGAAAAGGCGGCGGCATGACATTCAACGGCACGACGGTTCTCGTGTGCGGCGGCGCCGGCTTTATCGGTTCGAATTTCATTCACTATATTCTCGGCGCATACAAAACTGTCCGTATCGTCAATCTCGACAAGCTTACCTACTCGGGCAATTTGGATAACCTCCGCGATATCGCGCGCGACCCGCGGTACACGTTTGTACGCGGAGATATCGCCGACGCGCGGAAAGTAAAGAGCGTGTTCGGGAAATACAAACCCGACTACGTCATCAACTTCGCCGCGGAAACACATGTGGACCGGAGCATCCACGTCGGAGCGCTCGAATTCATCAATACGAATGTCGTCGGGGTTTTTAATATTCTTGAGGCGGTAAAGGCGTCGGGGCGCATCCGGAAGTTTGTGCAGGTCTCAACCGACGAGGTCTACGGCTCCCTGTCGCTCGGCTCGAAAAAGAAATTCCTTGAAACGACTGCGTTTGCACCGAATGTCCCGTATGCGGCCACCAAAGCGGGAGGCGACATGCTCTGCCGCTCCTATCACAACACATGGAAGGCGCCGGTGGTCGTCACCCATTGCTCGAATAATTACGGACCCCGCCAGTATCCGGAAAAACTCATCCCGTTCTTCGTTCTGCGGATGCTGGAGGGGAAGAAACTGCCGCTCTATGGCGACGGCCGGCATGTGCGCGACTGGATTTACGTCTTGGACCACTGCCGCGCGCTCGAACTGTGCCTCTTACGGGGCAGGGCGGGAGCGGTATACAACATCGGCGCGGACAACGAAATGAGCAATCGGGAGATTGCCGCGCTCATTCTCGAATATTTCGGTAAAGACGAACGGTCAATCGAGTTCGTCGGCGACCGGCCCGGTCACGATCGTCGCTACGCCATCGACGCCGCGCTCATCCGCAAAGAGTTGGAATGGAAGCCGGAGGTTCATTTCAAAGACGCGTTTCGCGAGACAATCCGGTGGTATAGCGATAATATGAAGTGGATTGAGCGCGTACGGCGCAAAACCGGCGTATTCAATCCCCATATCGATTTATGGCGCACACACAACGTAAAAAAGTAATGAAAGGCGTCATACTGGCGGGCGGGCTTGGCACGCGTCTGCACCCGCTCACCAAAATAACCAACAAACACCTCCTGCCGGTGTACAACAAGCCGATGATCCTCTATCCGCTCGAGACTCTCAAGCGCTCGGGCGTCGAAGAGATCATGATTGTCTGCGGGCGCGAGCATGCGGGACACTTCATGCAATTTCTCGGCTCGGGCAGAGAGCTCGGCGTCAAATGCTCGTACGCTCTGCAGGACAAGAACAACGGCGGCATCGCCGACGCGTTGCGCTACGCGGAAGATTTCTCCGACGGAGGGCCGATCGCCGTCATCTTGGGTGACAACATTTTCGGACAGGATTTCAAGAAGGAGGTCGCCTCGTTCAAGCAGGGAGCAATGGTGTTCTTCAAGGAGATGAAAGACCCGACGCGATTCGGCGTCCCGGTCTTTCACAAGAATAAAAAAAGAATTCTCACAATCGAGGAAAAACCCAAAGAGCCGAAGTCAAACCTCGCACAGACGGGATTCTATCTCTACGGCCACGATGTGTTCTCAATCATCAAGACTCTCAAGCCTTCCGCCCGCGGCGAGCTCGAGATTACCGACGTCAACAATGACTATCTCAAACGCAACAAGCTCTCGTTCTCCATCATCAAAGGTCTCTGGTCCGATGCGGGGACATTTGACTCGCTTCTCAATGTGAGCAATGAGGTCGCGAAGCGTGCATCATGAAGCAATACGACTTCTCAAGGGTTCTTACGACCGGAGTAGGTGGGATGATCGGGTCCTACGTGGATTTCGGAATCCGCACCGATCGTGAGACACTCGATATTCTCGACGCGGACTCTGTCATGGCGTTCGTAAAAAAATGTAAGCCCAGCGCAATCATTCACCTCGCGGGAGCGACCGACATGGCAAAAACCGAGCAGGACCCGCTCTATGCGTATGAGCTCAATGTGCGCGGTACGTACAACATCGTGCAAGTAGCGAAGGCGGTCGGTGCGATTATGGTCCTCGCTTCGAGCTCGCGGGTTTTCAGCGGGCAGAAGGAAAGTCCGTACACCGAGGATGATGCGCCAGATCCGCAGACGCACTACGGTCGCACCAAATATATCAGTGAGCTCATCGTCGCATCACTTGCAGAGCGGTACATCATCGCCCGCACTGCGTGGGTGTTCGGCGGAGGGCCGAAGCGTGACAACAAGTTCTACGGCAAGGTCATAAAGCAACTGCAGTCGGGCGAATCGGAAGTAATCGCTTTGGATGATGTGCATGGCTCGCCCACGTACGGGAAGGATTACGTTGCCGCAGTTAAGGGACTCCTTGAGAAGGGCGAACACGGTACGTTCCACATTGCAAATGCGGGGCGCGCGACACGATTCGATACGGCTTCCGCCATGGCACGGCTCATGGAATCAAGCACGCAAGTTCGCGCTGTCGACCGGAGCCACTTTCCCTCCGGTACGGCATTACCGGCGAATGAATCCGTCATCTCGACGCGCTGCACGCTACGGCCTTGGCAAGAGGCGCTCGCTGAGTATTTGCAAGAGGAGTGGTCGTTATAGGTGTCATCCATTAGAATCTCTTCATGACTTACGTCCACAAGAACGAATGTCGCGTCTGTAAAGGCACGGATTTGACGCGGTTCCTTTCGCTCGGTGAACATCCGCCCGTGGACAACTTCACGGACAGGGAACACCTCGACGCGGAGAAACGCTACCCGCTTGACGTGTATTTTTGCAATACCTGCAATCTCGTACAGCTGCTCGACGTGGTGACGCAAGAAGAGCTTTTTCATGGAAATTACGCGTACTTCTCCTCGGCGTCAGCGCCGCTCGTGGAGCATTTCAAGTCGTATGCGGAAGATATTAAAAGAGATTTTCTGCAAAAAAATGATTTGGTCGTCGACATAGGTAGCAACGACGGCATTTTGCTGCAATTTTTGACCGACACATGCCGCGTGCTCGGCATCGAGCCGTCCGCCAATGTCGCCGAGGCGGCACGCAAAAAGGGTGTCGAGACGATTGCCGGGTTTTTCACCGTTGATATGGCCAAGAAACTCGCCGGGAAATACGGTACGGCGAAAGTCATTACGGCGAACAACGTATTCGCGCATATCGACGATATCGACGAAATTATCAAAGCCATACAAGCGCTCCTTACCGATGACGGCGTGTTTGTTTCCGAATCGCACTATCTTCTCGACCTTATAGAGAAACGGGAATTTGATACGGTCTATCACGAGCACCTGTGCTACTACAGCGTCAAGCCGCTCATCCACCTCTTTGAGCGCTTCGGTATGGAGGTCTTTGATGTGCAGCGGGTCAATGTGCATGGCGGCTCGATTCGTGTCTTTGCACGCAAAGCGGCGGGCATGCCCCCGAAGAGTTCTGTGCAAGAACTGCTGTCTCTCGAAGAAAGGGCGGGTCTCTACACGCTAGAACGATTCAGCAGTTTCCAGAAAGAAGTAGAAGTCATTCGCGACAAGCTCGTCTCTCTGGTGCGGGGTTTTCGTGCCGAAGGGAAGGTGGTTACGGCATACGGTGCCCCCGCCAAAGGTAATACATTGCTCAACTTCTGCGGTTTTACCGCCGATGATTTGAAATACGTCACCGATACGACGCCATATAAGATTGGGCTCCTCACTCCCGGTAGCCATATTCCGGTCGTCTCGCCTGAAATCCTTGCGACCGAGACGCCCGACTACATCCTCTTGCTCGCGTGGAATTACCGGGACTTCATTCTCAAAAAAGAACAAAGCTTGCGCGAACGCGGCACCAAGTTCATCATTCCAATACCCGAGGTCGAAATCGTATGAACGACGACACTGATATACAACCCATACTCGCGTGGCTTAAAGAGCGGCAGGAATCGTACCCCGTTACCGTCGAGGAGGTGGGCATCAATGAGGTGCAGGGCTGGCAGGTAGATCCGGCAAGCGGAAACATCACCCATGAATCGGGCAAATTCTTCTCCATCATCGGGGTCAAGGTGACGGGCGCGGCTGACCGCGAAGTGCCGTCATGGAGCCAGCCGATGCTGAAGCAGGAAGAGGTCGGCATCTCGGGCGTCCTCGTGCAGACGAAAGGAGGCGTCACGCGGTATTTATTCTACGCAAAATTCGAACCGGGGAATATCAATATGGTGCAAATCTCGCCCGCGCTCCAAGTCTCCGAAGGCAACCTCTCGCTGGCGCACAAAGGAAAGCGTCCGCGGCTTGCGGAATATTTTGACGGCACGAAAGGCAGACTCCTGAAATCGGTGACCGGCGTTGAAGACGGGGGGAGGTTCTATCACAAGGTGAATCGCTCGATGCTTGTCGAAGTTGACGAGTCGGAGAATGTTCCTATTACCGAAGATTATATCTGGCTCACACTCCCGCAAATCAAAAAGCTCCTGCTCGTGGATCTTGCCGTGAATTCGCTGGCGCGCAACGTATGCGCCATCATATGAGTGGAGAGACAAAAGTACGCGTCGGAATACTGGGATGCGCAAACATCGCCGGGAAATATGCGATTGCCGCTTTCAAGTCACTCCCGAATGTGGAGCTCGTCGCGATTGCGAGTCGCGAGGAGGCCAAAGCGAAGGAGTGGGCGGAACGCTATGGATTGGAAGCGGAAACCTACGACTCGCTCGTTGCACGTGATGACATCGACGTTATCTACAGTCCGCTTCCCGTCGGCCTGCAGGAAGAGTGGGTGCTCAAAGCCGCGGCGACGGGGAAGCATCTCATTTGCGAAAAGTCCATGACGTATAGTCTCGCATCGGCGAAGCGCATGGTGGGTGCGTGCAAGGACGCAGGTGTCGCGCTCTATGAGAATTTTGTCCCCGAATTTCACCCGCAACACGCGCAGGTGCTCTCGTTGATTAACGGGCAGAAGATAGGAAAGCCGCAGGTGTGGAGCGGTGCGTACGGATTTCCCGCATTTCCCGAAAACGACATCCGCTATAACGCGGATTTGAAGGGCGGCGCGCTGAACGACTGCGGCTGTTATACGGTATATATGGCACGCAAGATTATGCAGGGCGAACCAATTGCCGTCACCTGCACGCTCTCGAGCGACGGCCGCGATGTGGATATCAAAGGCTCCGCGCTTCTTGAGTTTGAGAACGGGACTGCGCTCATGTCGTTCGGCTTCGACCACTTCTATCAAAATACGTATTTCGTGTGGGGTTCCAAGGGAATCGTGCGCACGAACCGCGCCTTCGCACTTCCGCCCACGTTTACTCCGGCTATCGAGCTTATGGAGAACGACGGAACGAAAGAGAAGCGCACAACGATTGAAATTCCCGCGACAAATCAGTTCGCGCTTAGTTTCGACTATTTCTGTAGCGCCGTCGCAAGACAGAATACAAAACAATTCGGCGAAATGTACGAGCGCATCATCCGGCAAGCGGCCGTACTGGAAGCGATGCGCGTATCCGCGCGGGAAGGGAAGCGGGTCGTTCTATAGAACGTGTTTAAAAAACCGTCGCTTCGAGGCCGCATCCCCTCGGAACCCGGATTTTTCTGCTGGAAAATCCTTAATCCTCGCCTCGTCGGCTGCGGGAGATTCCGAGGAGATGCGGCCCGTCGCGCCGGCTACACGTTTCAGACATTCTCTAGCCGCGTACGTACAGTCGCGGTCGTTGCCGGAAACCATTGACAAATGGATTTTTAATTATAGAATACTACGAGTTGTCTTCACCAACCTTCGGGGAGATGAGCGGTGAACAATCAATGGAATGTCGGCATTGTGGCGTTTGGTTTCGGTGAGCCATCGGGTGCAAATCCGAATGCAAACATCGGAGTCCTTGCGTTGCAATGTGCCCGTCGTAGGGCAGGTACTCCGATTTTTACGGACAGGGACGTGTCTCCGCATTTGGCCGGTGCCTCGGGTATCGTCGAGGAAATCGACCCGAAGCGCATACCTACTACCTATCGTCTTGCAAAAATGGCGATGGAGCGGGCCAAAGAATACGAACTGAACGAGTTACAGGTCGTGGCAACGACCTGTCACATGTGGCGCTGTCTCCGTGATTTGCGGTGGGCGGCCCATGATTGCGGCGTTGCGGTCACCCTGACGCCGTGTCCGATCAGGGGTTTCCAGTACGATTCGAGCGCGACAACACCGTATACTCGAACAGCATGGCGATGGTGGACGTTCGAAATTGCGTACAGGGCCGCAAGCGGCATGTTTCCGGCATGGTACAAACGCACTCGAGCGTGACCATGCCGACAAAAAGGCCGGGTTTTCAGCTCGGCCTTTTTCATTTGTACTTCTTGCTCAGGCGGTTCGTCGGTTATGTTTGTCCATCACGGCTCTCAAACCACTCGAGGACTTTTTGCAGTTCAGCCTCAACGTCGGTGCCCCGTGTTTGTGCGAGTATCAGAATGTCGGCAATAAGGGCGGCGATACGGTGGTCAGAGTCCTGATGTCTATGGTCGTCGCTCTTCATCTCTCCGCTTTCTACTTTGAATGATGCCTCGACATCCTCGAGCTGTTTGCGTATCGAAGCGAGGCGGTCGCTCTGCGACCACCTGCTGTCGGGGAATTTGCGCTTTGCAGCTTCGCCGAGCGCCCTCTGCCACTCCGCCATGCTTCTCATTCCCGTAGTATAGACCCATATACAATCCGTGTGTACCGCATACACACGACGCGATGCTTCCGTATCATGCGTCGGGGCGGCGCTCGCTCTCGAGGCTCATTGGCGCTATTCTTGCGGAATATGAAGCGCGTTCTCAAGGTCTGCCTCGCCTCGGCCCTCTTTTTCCTGTATCGCGCTATAGATCCGTGGTGCCGTTTCCGCGAGGTCTCGATTCTTGCGTATCACTCGATATCCGATGCGCCACTTTACACCGCCGTGACGCCCGAGGTGTTCCGTGCGCACTTGAGTCGTTTGAAAGCTGGCGGTTACTCGTTCGTATCGCTCCGCGACGTGATTGCGTTTCTCGACGGCTCGCCGCTTCCAAAGAGGGCGGTCGCGCTTACGTTCGACGACGGGTACGCCGACTTCGAGACAACGGTTCTACCGATTCTCGATCAGTTCGAGGCACCCGCGACCGTCTTCATCGTGGGGGACGAGGCGGCGTCACGGTCGGCGCTCGGGAATGCGCTCCCATTGCTTGATCAAAATGCGCTCACGCGCGTGCGCGCACACCCGCGCATTGAAATCGGTTACCATGCACGCACGCACGCAAATCTCCGCACGCTCTCGGGAGGCGCACTACAGGATGAAGTGCGGACGCCGTTTGGGGCGCGCTACTTCGCGTATCCGGGCGGCAACTATTCGAACGAAGCGGTTGACGCCGTGCGGGCGGCCGGATACGAGGCCGCGTTCTCGATTAAGCCGACGCATGTCCGTGCGGCTTCTGACCACTTCCTCCTGCCGCGTTTCGTCATCACAAAAGACCCGGTCATGCGCGACATCCTCTTCTACGCGTCGCGTGCGGCGGCATGGTACCGTGCACTCACTCGATTCGTATGAATTCCATTCCGGTTTCGGTCGGCATTTTGACGTTCAATTCGGCCCGCACGCTCAAGCGCGCGCTCGAGTCGGTGAAAGCGTGCGACGATATCATCATCTGCGACGGCGGCTCGACCGATGGCACGCTAGATATCGCGCGGGAGTACGGTGCGCGCATCATCGAGCAGGATGCCGCGTTCAAGCGTACTGACGGACGGCTCGCGGATTACTCCGGCGTGCGCAATCAGTGTCTTCTCGCCGCACGGCATCCGTACTTCTTCTATATTGATTCCGACGAGGCGGTCTCGCCGGATTTGATTGAGGCGCTCGCGTGCATCGCATTGAGCGGCACGGAAGACGGCTACCGCATTCCGATTCGCATGTGGATCGGCGAGCGTATGATAGAGCACTCGTCAAACTATCCCGGATACCAGTACCGCATCGTGCGTACCGACCGCGGAGTCGTGTTTGTGAAGCCGGTGCATGAGCGACCCGTGTTTCGAAGCGCACCCGACCCCAGACGGACGACGATTGACGCTCCGTGGTACGTGTATCTCGAGCCCGATTATGTAGAGCACTATTTGGCGCGCAACTGGAAGTTTGTCGAGATGGAGAGGGAGCGTCATGCGGATATGGGGCTCGCGCGGTTCCTTTTTGCGGTGATTCCGCGCAATCTGCGCTCTGCGGCGGGTGTGATACTTCGCACGATACGCGACCGTGCGTGCTATCCGTGGAAGACCTGCATGCCGCTTTCGGTGGAATGGGGTAGAGTACGCTACCACCTCGCGCTCATCCGCGTGATTGGCACCAATATCCGTCACCTATGAGCACTTTCGACGCACTCGTCCGCGACGCCGCCTCGTATCTAGAGAGCCATCGCCGCTGTAGCAAGCACCACGTCGAGCATACGGGCAGCAACTGCTACCTGCTCGATTTCTATTCTACTCTCGGCGAGATCGAGAAGGGGAAGCGGCTCATCGCGCACCTCTTCACGCTCGTGACCGATACGAAAGGCGGCAAGGTCTTCTACCCGGGGCACATGAACCCCATGAATATGTCGCAAAACGTAATCGATACGGGCGCGGCGGTCGATTCAATTGCACGATTTCTGCATCTGCATCGAAATGCTTTTACACAGTTCGAGCACACGGAATACGGCGCGAAGCTGCGCGAGATCGCGGAGACGTATCTGAAAAGCGCCGCCGCGGAAAAGACACTCACCAATCAGCGTCTCTGGGGACTCACCGGACTCGCTTCGTATGCGCGCTACGCGGGCACGCACATCTATGACGATATCGTTCGCGCGAGCATCGAGCGGGCGTTTGCCGATACGACGCCCGATGGCTTCTTTCTCTATATGCCGCACGCGCGCGAGCACGGCAATTTCGAGGGGTATGAGGGTATCACGACGTTCTACCAGTCACGCTGTACCGCATTCATCCGCTACTCGCTCAAGGCGGCTGGCATCGACAGCGCCCCGTATGAGGAACGACTGCGCACAAGCGAGCGAGCGTTACTCGCCATGTATCGGTCCGATGGAACGAAAGACCTACGGCTCGAGTGCAAACGATGGTACTGGCAGTCTGCCTACGAGGTCGCTTCGGCCGGCTTCGACGCGTATGCGCTCGCGCACTCGAAGGAGTCGGCGGCAGGCGTCGCGCTCCACAATCTTTTGTTTCAAACACGCAGACACTTCTTTGACGGATATCTGCACTCGCACATCGGTCTGCCGGTGAATTTTCAATGCCCGATATTTTGGACGGCGCATCTCGCTTGGATGTTGCGTGTCGAAAATATCAGGTCGCAGTTTGACGCGGCATCGTCGCTGAAGGACTTCTCGTTCCGCTTCGAGGGGAAAGAAGTGTTTACCGACACGACACCGAGTCGCCGCACTCTTGTGAACGCGCGCTGGCAACAGCGGAATTTCAACGAGGGCATCTACGGCAACGGACTTGCCGACGCGGCGCGCTGGTCATGGTGCGTGCCCGCGCTTCCGCCCGCGTTTCTTTTCTCGGTACGCGAAACAGCAAATCATACGTGGTATGCGCTACGCGGCGGCCACTTTTCCGAGGCGGCGCTTCGCATATGGCGTTTCGCGCGCGAGCTCCTCGTGATGCTTCTGCCGCGCTACAGTACTCGGTACGGGAAAGTCAGCTCGTTCGCCGTCAGAAACGGCACGGTCAATGTCACCGTCATTTCGGCCACGAAGTACGGCACTATCGCTGTCGGAGAGCCCGTGAATCTCAATATTCCGCTATGAAAATTGTATACATCGCCAACATCCGCATGCCGACCGAGAAGGCCCACGGCGTGCAGATTATGAAAATGTGCGAGGCATTTACACAGCTCGGACACGAGGTCGAGCTGGTGGTGCCCAATAGGAAAACACCTATCGCCGAAGAGCCGTTCTTGTACTACGGCATCACAGCGCGCTTCGCGATAACGACACTGCCGGTGTGGGATACCGTCGGGTACGGCCGCCTTGGCTTCCTGCTCGAGTCCGTACTTTTCGCACGCGCCGTGCGTCGCCATCTACGCGGCAAGGCGTTTGATGTGCTCTATGGTAGGGACGACCTTGTGCTTTCCGGCATGTCGGCACCGTATGTATGGGAATCGCACACGGGCGCATGGAACAGTATGGCGCAAAAGGTCGCGCGAAGTGCGAAGCGCATCGTCGTGATATCGCAGGGTCTCAAAGATTTCTACACAGGGAAGGGGGTACCGGCGGAGAAGATCATCGTCGCGCACGACGGCATCGACCTCGGGCAGTTCGCGCACCCGCAGTCGAAGGAACAAGCGCGTGCGCGGCTCGGACTCCCGTTCGATAAAAAGATTGTCATGTACATCGGCCGACTCGACGGATGGAAAGGGACCGATACGCTCCTCGATGCCTCGAAGCTTCTACCGGGTGATTTCCTCGTCGCGATTATCGGTGGCGAGCCGCAACAGGTGACAGAGCTCTCGGCGCGGTATCCGAACGTGCGTTTTCTCGGATTCCACCCGTACAAGGAACTCGCCGACAATCAGTCGGCGGCCGATGTGCTCGTGCTCCCGAATACGGGGAGAGACGAAATTTCTTCACGCTTTACCTCGCCTCTTAAACTATTTTCGTATATGGCATCGGGTATACCCATGGTCGTTTCTGATCTCCCCAGTATTCGCGAAGTACTCGACGAGAACGGTGCGGTGTTTGTCACTCCCGACGACGCACCGGCGCTTGCGCAGGGAATACGGAGTGCGTTTGGTCGCGACGACCTCGCACGGCATGCGCATGCTGTGGTACAGCGCTATTCGTGGAACGCTCGCGTCGGTGGGATACTGGGCGGGCTCGAACAGCTTGTATGAAAATACTTCTCCTTGTACGCGACAGACAGTCAAAAGCGGGCTCCGGCCGCAATGCGGCCAACATGATACAAGCGATTACAGACGCCGGTTTTGAGCTCGACATCCTCGACTACGACGGCCGTTTTTGGTCGTACGTGGTGCGCGCGTGCCGTGCGGCGGCCTCGGCTGATATCGTACAAGCGATTGATATGAATCCGCTCGGCTTTGCCGGATACGTCGCGACGCGGCTCACCCGCGCGAAATTCCTCATCGTAGCTCAAGCCGGATACGCGATTGCGCCGCTTGAGCACCGCAAAACGAAACTCCTCTCGAAGATAGCCTATCGCGCGGCCGATAGAGTCGTTGCGGGCAGTTCGTTTGTCGCGAAAGAGATTGAGCGACGGGTGCCCGGTGTGCACGTCGGGGTTATCGATCCCGGAATCAATCTGGCGACATTTTCCGGCGCGTCAACGGCGCACGTGCCCGACGCCGTGCCGTTCATGATAAGCGTCGGTGCGGTGAAAGCGCGAAAGGGGCACGACGTGTCGATGCAGGCGTTCGCGCTCGCGAAAAAATCGATTCCGGATTTGCGATACGTAATCGTCGGCTCGCAGACAGATGAACCGCGTTTTTTTGCTTCGGTGCGTGCACGCGCCCGAGAGCTTGGCGTCGAGAACGACGTCGATTTTCTCGCGGGAGTTTCAGATGGCGTCTTGAACGACCTGTATCGCCGCGCGTCCCTATTCATCCTGACCTCGTCGAATATCGGGTCGCACGTCGAGGGCTTCGGGATGGTATTCCTTGAGGCCGCCGCATACGGTCTCCCCAGCGTCGGAACGCTCGGCAATGGCATTGAGGGGGCGGTCGAGAACGGGCGCACGGGAATCCTTGTGCCGCAGAATGATCCCGAGGCGACGGCGCAGGCCATCGAGAAAATACTAAGCGACAAGGAGTTTGCGCGGAAGATGGGGGAGAGTGCGCGGGAATTCGCACGTGAACACGACATCCCGCACCTCGTGAAGCTCTACTCCGGGCTCTATCATGGTATGCTCGCTGAATAATTATGTACATCTACCAAGTCGAGCGCACGTTGATACGCAAACAACTCATGAGCGTCGCGAAGTACCTCAAGGGCGACGTGCTCGACGTCGGCGGAGGGGAGAAAAACCGCTACAAGAACCTATTCACGTTCAAGACGTTCACCTGCCTCGATATCTATGCGGGAGAGGGTATTGATATTGTCGCGTCGGCCGACGCGATTCCGCTTCCCGATGACTCGAAAGACTCCGTACTGTCAACCCAAATGCTCGAGCACGTGAAGTATCCGGAGAAGTGTGTGCAGGAAATGTACCGAGTGCTCAAGAAAGGAGGATATGCTGTCGTTACAGCGCCGCAGTGGAACGAGCTACATGCGGAACCGCACGACTACTGGCGGTATACGAAATACGGATTTGTCGAACTTTTCGAGCGCAACGGCTTCACGACGGTCGAATCTCACCAGCGTGGCGGCTTCTTCTCGCTGTCGGCGCAAATGACCATCCGCTTCCTCATGGACCGCCTCCACCTCCATCGTCAAGCAATCGCGGGCAGGATCATGAGCAGAATCTTTCAGCTCATGGGCACGTTCGCGATATTCCTCGACCGCATGGACTCGAGTGAGGCGAATCGCAAGCACGCCATCGGCTGGTGCTTTGTGTTCCGGAAAGTATAAGACCTTGTTGCCCGCATGTTGTGGGAGCGGTAAAATGAAAAGTATGAATTCCGGCCATTCCTTCGAGAAGATGCGCGAGGTGAATCCCGAGCGCTTGAAACGATACGAAGAATTGTGCGACGGGGCTCCGAATGCGGTTTCAATATTGGCGCGAGGTCTCGAGACTGTCGAGAAGGGCGGAGCAGTGGTGCGCACGAAAACGACCGGTTATCTTGGCAAAGAAGTGCATGGCAATGTCAGCGGCAGCAGGGCCGGCGTGCTCGCGGCGATAGAACTTGCTAAATACTTTCCCGATGCACGTATTGTCGCCAACAGTTTGGTGGAGAAGACGAACGAACATCAAGCACAGGTAACCGCAGCGGAGCTCGGTCGTGGGGGAGTGGGACCTGAGCGCATAATCGTTCAGGAGAAGTCGTTCTCTACATATTCCGAACTTCTTGAGCTCATTAGACTTGTCACCGAGAATGACTGGCAGCACGCGGTCGTCGTCGTGAACGAATTCATTGTGCCCCGGGCGCGTGCGCTGCTCCGGCATATCCATGATGTCGGCGATCCGGCAGAGTATCGGCAACGGCCAGGAATTCAGGAGGCCTTGCGTAAGTACGAGGCGATGCGTCGGGCGGGGAGCACCAGCATCACTGTCGTTTCATCGGAAGACATCATATCGCTCGCCGATCCGCGCTATCGCAGAATTGTTGAAGCGGCGCGTCAGCTTCCTGAATGGATAGAGACCGTCAGGAAAGAGAAGTCCGGCGTGGAGGCCATCGAGGACGGAACCTATGGAAAAAACCCGCCTTCAACGTCAGTAAAACAATAGGTACGGTGTGCAATTGCGTCGCGAAGTGGTCGGGTTTTTGTTATACTCGTCACACATGAAGAAGGCGTTCATCACAGGCATCACAGGGCAGGACGGCTCATATCTCGCCGATCTGCTGCTAGAAAAGGGGTATGAGGTGCACGGGCTCGTGCGCCGCACGAGCCGCTATATCATCGGCTCTCACGAGGGCTTTCTTGCCACGGAACAGGTGAAAACGGACAATCTCAAGTTGTACTACGGCGACCTGAGTGACTTCAGTTCCATCTCGCGCATCATCTCGCAGGTCAGGCCGGATGAGGTCTACAACCTCGCGGCGATGAGCGACGTGCGAGTGAGTTTCGATATTCCCGAATACACGGGCGACATATCCGGGCTCGGTGCCGCCCGCGTGATAGAAGCGGTGCGCCAGAGCGGCGTACCCGCAAGGATATATCAGGCCTCGACCTCCGAGCTCTACGGCAAGGTCCTCGAGACGCCGCAGAGCGAGACGACACCGTTCAATCCGCAATCGCCCTATGCGGTAAGCAAGCTGTATGCGTACTGGATGGGCAAAAACTATCGCCAGAGCTACGACATGTTTATCGTCAACGGCATTCTTTTCAATCATGAGAGTCCGCGTCGCGGGCCGAACTTCGTGACGCGCAAAATCACACGCGGCGTCGCGGATATTGCGCTTGGCCGCCCGAGAAAAATTTATCTCGGGAATCTTGACGCCAAACGCGATTGGGGGTACGCGCCGGAATACGTCGACGCTATGTGGCGCATGCTACAAGCCGACAAGCCCGACGACTACGTGCTCGCGACGGGCGAGACGCACTCCATTCGCGAGTTTCTCGCAGAAGCATTCTCGCTTATCGGGAAACGCTGGGAGGACTACGTGGAGATTAAGAAAGAACTTTTCCGCCCCTCGGAGGTCGACCTTCTGGTCGGCGACGCCTCGAAAGCGAAGAGTGATCTCGGGTGGGAACCGCAGGTCAAATTCAAGGAACTCGTGAAAATACTTCTCGATTCCGACATTGAACTCGCGAAGAAGAACGGTGCGGAACCCCTCTAACATTCCGGTATGAAAATAGCGGTTCTGCAAGACGACCTCCCGCCGCATCACGTGGGCGGGGGCGGAGTCATAGCGTACCAGCTCGCGAAAGAGTTCGTCCGGCTCGGTCACAAGGTGCTTGCCATCACCACCGTCCAAAGGTCTGAAGATGCGGGCCGTGAGTCGGTGGATGGCATTGATATCGTGCGTCTGTACTCCAACTATCATCCACGGTATCGGGCTTACAGAGGTTTGTATAATCCTTCGGTCGTGAAAGCGGTAAAGCGACTGTTGGGGGATTTTTCGCCGGATATCGTGCATGTACACAACGTGCACACGCATCTCTCGTACTACTCGCTCATGCTCGCGCGGCAGTATGGACGCAAGGTGGTGATGACGGAGCACGACGCGATGTCGTTCCACTTCGGGAAGTTACCATCCGCGAACGACTCTCTCGCGAGCGAACAGCCGGCGCATACACTCCGTGAATCGTTCGTCCGACAACTGCGCATGCATAAGTGGCGCTACAATCCTCTACGCACGTCTATCATCCGCTACATACTTCGAAGGTCCGTACACGCGACTGTTGCGGTGAGCGCGGCGCTTGCTCGCGTACTTGAAGACAATGGTATTTGCGTACACTCCGTCATTCACAACGGCATTGACGCCAAGGAATGGGGAAGGCCCGCCGATGTCGAGGCGTTTGTGAATAAGCACCGCCTCAGGGATTGCGTCATATTTTTCGGCGGCAGGCTTTCGGAGCCGAAGGGTGCGATACAGATGATTGAGGCGATGCCCGCGATCTGTATCAGCGCTCCCGGTGCGCAACTTCTCGTCGCGGGGAAGCAGGATGCATTTGCAGAGCGGATGGCAGTGCATGCCGCACGGCTCGGCGTGGAGAAGAACCTCGTTTTTACCGGATGGATTTCGGGAGATGAACTGAAGTCCGCGTATCACGCGTCGCGCGTTGTCGTGGCGCCGTCCGTATATCTCGACCCGTTTCCCACCGTGAATCTTGAAGCGTTTGCGGCGGGAAAACCGGTGGTCGCCACCTGCTTCGGCGGGTCGCGTGAAATCGTGGAAGACGGCGTCTCGGGGTACGTGGTCAATCCGCTCAATGTCAAAGCGCTTGCGGCGAAAGTCGCCGACTTCCTAACGGACAAGGAGAAAGCGAAACAATTCGGAGTCGCGGGACACGGGCGCGTCGCGCGCGATTTTACGCTCGGAGGACAGGCGCGTGCGTATGAAAATATTTTCACCGAGCTCCGTTAAAGGGCGGGCGGCTTGTAGTTGGGGTCGCCGTGGTCTCCAGTACCCATGCCCAGATTCTCGTGGACGATAGGCACTTTGCAGTCGTCCCATTTTTTTGTGAGGAATGTGACAATATTCATGTCGGTAATGGCATAGAGGACGTGTGTGACGCCCTGCGGGGTAAACGTGCAATCACCCTTTCCGACATACAGGAATTCTTCTTTGCCGTTCTCGTCTTTCGAGACCAAAACTCCGTTGCCGCCGGTGATGAGGTAGTACTCGTCGAACTCGGGATGATTGTGATTGCCGCGAATCTTTCCCTTGTTGATGAACTGAAAGTTGAACTCGACAATCGGCTTCTCGGGATAGAAGGTAAAAATACCGCCGCGTCCGTCGCGGATCGTGTCCAGATTGGAGCGAGGGTCGATTTTCCGTATCTTCATGGCTGTGGAGTTATTGTAGCAGTAAGGTCGCTGTAATCAATGTGATACGGCGGGCAATTTAGACTGCCTCCGAAGCTATCTCGCGCATGACTGCACGGCGATACAGGATGTAGTTGGTCGTTGAGACGGCAATCCGCGTGATGACGCGGGCGATGATAACACCGGCGATACCCCACACAAGTACGCCGATGGTGACGCCCACCAGCTGGAAAACCGAATACACGGCCGTGTTCATATAGAGTTCCGAGGTGAGCTTACGCGCGACGAGGTATGTGCTCACCGGATCGAGAGCGATCGTGAGCATCCACAGCGCGTACAGCTGGGAGTACCGTGCGGCCTCCGCGTACTTCGGAAAGAGGAATTGAAAGATGTCCGGTGCCGCCACTATATAGAGCATGGTGACGCAGAGGCTTCCGATAAACATGAGCAGTACCTTCCTCCCCATGTTTTTTTGTATCTCGCGTCCGGAATATGCGACGAATCGCGGTTGGAGGATTGCGCCGATATTTTTTGCCGGACTCTTCAGCTGGTCCGGTATCGCAACCGCGAAGCTGTATACGGCAAGTTGCGCGCCGCCGAGGAAATGGAAGATGAGCACTTGGTCGATGTAGTTTGCGATTCCGTTGATGATGCCCATGAAGCTCAAATGCTTGCTGTAATGAAGCATGTCCTCGTCATGCGTGTGCATGTGCGAGCGGTATGCCTCGAGCGTACGACGGTAGAAATACAGCGCGGCAACGGTGTTTGTAATGAAGTAGGCGGCAACAAGCAAGAGCGGGTCGCTCGTTAGCATCACGACACCGATGAATATGAGTACGGGTACGGTGACGTCGACGATGCCGTAGAGCGCTTGGCGGTAGAAGTCTTTCTTTCCGCCGAGGAACGAGCTGAACAAACTCGCGCTTGCGAGAATGGGGGAAAGCGCTCCTCCGATGAGGATGCCCGCGGCGAGCGTGTTGTTGCCCATGACGAAGTAGTACGCGGCGAGGAGTAGCGCACCCGCGAATACCGCCACGCTCCAGCGTATGTTGTCCCAAAATGCGCGCGCGAGCACTCCGTCAAATCCTTGTGCGGCAGACTGGAAGACCGCGCTTCCGATACTGTTGAGAGAGAACAGCGACAGGATGCCCACGATGGACAGAATGTATTTGTAGGCGCCGTATGACTCTTTCGGCACGAAATGGCTCACTGCAACCGCAAGGAGCAGGGACACCGTGATGCCGGCGGCTTGCGTAACCGCCGATGAAAAGCCCCCGCGGGCGAGGTAGAGCATGTCGGTCTTGGTGTATCGCTCGCTCCAGCGCAGAATTTTTTCGAGGAAGGGCGGCATGAAAGTCAGTTTACCCCGTGAGATAAACAACTCAAATGACCGTAGCGGCCGAACTTTCTTATCTCATGGGGTGTACCGCGGAGTACCGTTCTACTCCAAGAACAATTTCCGGCGCCGTAGCAGTGCGATGAGAGAAGTGCAGCCGATTCCCGCAAGCGCGATGATGACGGGGTCGACCGGAAGCCGGTAGCGGGGATTGGTGCCGAACGCGGCGATAGTGCTCGTAAGTGCGAAATATGCGACGAGCAGGATGACGAGAATCGCGAGTTGCGAACGCCGCGTCAGGAGGTAGACGAGAGCGCCGATGAATGCGGCAATAGTGATGGCAATCCACACCAGTCTCGCCGCGATGAGAAGCGGGAGAAAGTCTGTGGGCGTGTGGCCGCTACGCGCCAGAAGTGTATAGAATCCGTCGTTGGTGAAGAAGGTAAAGAGCGATTTTGTCGCCACAAAAAAAGTCGCGGCAGGATGCGCGCGCACGATTTCGAGTGCTCGCGCGCTGTACTCGCCGCCGTTTGCAAGCGTGATGACGGTACCTTGGTACTCGGCGGGCGTTAAAAAGGTTTTCAACTCGTCGGCAAATGGGGTGTTGTTTGCGATGCTCAACACGGCGGGAGCAAGATTGGTGTAGAGGACGAAGGGTGTCTGCGCGCTCAATCCCGCTGTGCCGAAATCACGCACGTTGCGCATGACCCATGGCGCGAGGATTGCGCCGACGATACAGAGGTACACGGCCACGTGCGCGGCACCGCGACGCATATCGGTGCGGCCATGCCGCCACAGAATGAACGGCACCATGATAAGCGGAAGATACTGCACGGTCGTTTTCGTCAAAATCGCGAAGCCAAGCACGGCGGCGCCGAGCACAAGCGTCGTTGGCGACGGCTTCTCCAAATAGCGGAATGTCAGCAACAGCCAGATAAAGAACAGCACGACGAAGAGCGTTTCGGTATAAAACTGGAAGGAGAGAAGGGCGAGCGTGGGGTCGAGCGCGAGAATGATTCCCGCGGCAAGCGCGATGCTCTGTGAGCCGGTCAGGTGCCGCGCGATGCGCATGCCAAGGAGCGGTATCAAAGTCGAGAGCAGTATTTGTATGGTAGCGACCACTGCGTAGCTACCCGTCGCGGCGAGCAATCCTGCGAGAAAGTAGATGTAGCCCGGCGTGCGCAGGGGATTGGGAATATACGGCGAGGTGGTCGCGGAAGAGAATCCGTTGCCCGCGAGCACATTGGTCGTGATTTCAAAATACCCGTCATCGCCGTGGATTGCGCCGACGACACTGCCCTGATTCGCGTCGATGACGACAAAGAAGCACGCAAACCGCACGACGAGGGCGAGCACGACAATCGCTATCTCGAATCGGTACGTGCGGACAAACGTCATACGACGGGCGGGGTACGCTCACGGAACACGAGGAGATGGTACGCGAAGTATCCTGTACCGGCGACCACCATACTAGTGAGAAACTGCGCCAGTAAGTACCATACCCCTGCCTTTTCGACGAGCAGGTACATGAGCGCCGTATTGAGAAGCAGATTAGCGGTGATGACGAGCGTATACCGTGCAAACTGCGCATGTACGTCGTGTGTTTGCATATCGTGGAATGTCCAGAATTTTTGCATCGTGAAAGAGACGCCGACCGAAATGATAAAGGCGAGGACCGAGGCGTAGAGGTAGTAGACACCGCCGAAGTGGACGAGCAGGAAGAGACTTGCGAGATTCGTGAGCGCCGCCGCTCCTCCCGAGGTAACGTAGCGGACGACCTTGAATAGCCGCACACCCAATAGCGCTTCCGTCGCGTTGTAGAGCGCTCGTAGTCGTACCATCCGCGCATTCTATCAGGCATACAGGGAACGTAGTATATTAAGGCGCATGTTTGCCCTAGTCCGAAGACTCACGGCCGAGGACGCGGCGGTACTCTTCTTCGGGGCGAGTTTTTTTGTAGGGATTTGGTACGCGCTCCCGATGGTCAATACCATCACCGACGTGTGGCCGTTTGGCGGAGGCGTTTTGCGCGCGATGGAGGCGCACACGCTCCTGCCGGGGTACGGGGTCAATTACGGGACGCTCTCGTTTTATCTGAACTACGCGTTTATGACGCTTGCTCTCGCCGCCGGCTACGTATTCTCGGGATTTGATTTCGAGGTGCTAAAGACCGCGCTCATACAGAATCCCTCGTACAGCCTCTTGGTGCCGCGCTTCGTAAGCGCGCTTACGGCCGGCGTCTTCTTGCTATTCGTGCACCGCTTCCTGAAGGCCCATGTACATTCGGTATGGTGGCGCCTCGCGCTTCTCATGCTTGTCTTCGGCAACGTGCTCGCGGTCCTTCTCGCCCGCTCGGGCAAGATGTGGATGCTCTCCATCGCGCTCGGCACCGTTTCGTTCATCTATCTGTACCGCTCGCTCCGCGAGGAGGCGAGTGGGGGCAGGCCGAGCCGGCTCGCATTCACATCGGTCATCACGGCGTTCCTCGCGACCGCGAATTTTCCGTTCGCGGCCGTCTACCTCGTCAACATCCCCGTGCTCTTCTATGTTTTTCCGCGTACCTACGACTCACTCAAGCCGCTCGCCTATGCGGTCGCTCTCGGCGGGGCGCTCCTCATCGGCGTATTTGCGCTCAATGCGGGGAACACCATCGCGCAGGTCTCCGGTTTCATTCTGCCGCTCGTCGGTATCGGAGTGGAAAGCGCCGCCGCTGTGCGGCTTACATACTTTGAGTCGTTTATCGTAAACGCGCGGCAGGCGATTGAGGCGTTCCCCCTGCTCTTGCTTGCCCTCGTTGCGGTAGCGAGGTCGGGAATCCGCGACAAGACGCTTGCCTACCTCTCGCTCTTGTACGCGGCGGTCTACATCATCGCGGTCTCGGTGGTTTTCACATCGGACGACGGATTGGCGCTGAACGTACGGCACATATTCCCGCTCGGTTTTTTCCTCACCTTCCTGCTCGCCGCGTTTGAGGTACCCCGCCGGTGGGTTTCCGGCGTTTTTTTGGGAGTTGGGTTTCTTATCTATATATATGCGGTCGCGCTGCTCTCGGTACCGGCCACGTACAACAGCGCATACGATTATGTCGTCGCGACGTACGGGAATGCGGACATCCGCATTGACGAGCATATTTTTGAAATGACCTTACCGATGAACAAAGCCTCATACGGACTATTCATGCCTGCGTCCTGCGGCTCGGCCTGCGAGCACCTGCGCGCGGCGCGCGATGATATTGCATTCAACCCGCTGGTCGTCACTGACCTATCCGACCCCAAGAAGGCCGCCGCCCTGCCTCCGCCGGATATCATCGTGACCGAGCGTGCGATTCCGGGTTGCGTGCCTCTTGCACGTTTCGGCAACGCGGTGCGCGACGACGAGATCTTTGATATTGATATCAATCTTGGCAGGATGCTCATGCCGTCGTTCTACCGCCTGCGCCAGCTAGGGAAGAACGTGTATGTCTATGACGGGACGTGCACGCAGACTGTTTCGTTTTGGCCGGATACAGCCGGTGAGCGCCAATGATAACGGGACGGTGTCTAGTAGTTGCTTGGCAGGAGCGGAAGAGTATAATTGCGAGTATGAAGAAGAAATATCCCATCAAGACGAAATACGGGGTTTTCCAAGCATCCATTTGGTACGATAAGCAGGACAAACTCTACCTCGCCGAAGTTCCCAGTTTCGATAAGACGATGACGCAAGGCTCGACGCTCGCAGACGCCAAGTACATGGCAAAAGACCTCATCGAGCTTCTGTGCGAGGTCGCGTTTGATGACGGAAAAATGGTGGTAGATGATGAGGGGCACGTTGTTGGGAAGGGAAAGAGTGCCCGAATCTCCGGCCCCGTTACCGTCTACGCATGAGTATTTTGCCAATGCTGGGCGCGGCGGCAGTAATTCGCGTGTTGATCAAAGCTGGATTTATCATTGCCCGACAAAAAGGAAGTCACATATTTCTTAGGCATGCGCTTGACCCGAGGAGGTTTGCGACCGTCCCTAAACACTCTCGCGATGTGTCACGAAAGGATTTGGCCAGCATCCTTCGTCAGTCAAAACTATCCGTTGAAGAGTTTTTGAGACTCCTCAGAAAATAGAGCGTGTTTGAAAACCTGCGCTTCGGGGCAGGCTTCCCCGCGGTCGCTATCTGCATCTGCTGATGTAGCGCTCAATCTCGGCGCCGCCGCGCCTGCGAAGACCGCGGAGAAGCCCGCCCCTTGCTAGGGCTATAAGCCTTCAAGCATGCTCTGGCAAATGTCCCACCCTCTTGCTACAGTGCTTCTCGTGAATCCCGTTAGAGACCGCGGAAGACTTTTGTCCGAATGCTTGCGAGATAACAAATATCACATATGACCGGTGCCAAGCACTCTGCGTTAAAACGGGAAGCATCGCTTCCTGTCTCTAACGGGATGAAAAAGAAATCCCGAGTAGTTGCGGTTTCGGGTGGGTTTGACCCGCTCCACATCGGGCACGTGCGGATGTTCAAGAAGGCGCGCTCGCTTGGCGACAAGCTTGTCGTCATCCTCAACAACGACAATTGGCTCCGCGCCAAGAAGGGGTACGCATTCATGCCCGAGAAAGAGCGTGCGGAGCTGTTGCTCGCGCTCCCGTTCGTCGACGAGGTGTATATCACGAAGCATCCGAAGAACCCAAGGGACATGAGCGTGTGCGATGCACTGAAAAAAGTGCGTCCCGGTATTTTTTGCAACGGTGGCGACCGCAAGGGTGCGAAGGACATTCCTGAGGCGGTCGTATGCAAGGAGCTCGGTATCAAAATGGTGTTCCGCGTCGGCGGCGGTAAAGTGCAATCCTCCTCATGGCTCGTTGGTGCGGCGCATGGTGTTATCGGCAAAACAGGCGCCGCCCGCTTGAATGGCGGCCGTGACCGCACTTGATATGGAAGTCATGTACAAAATAATACGCACATTCATCAAACTCCTCCTGCGTCGCGGCGTGCGCTCCTCGTACGGACAGTTCGGAGAGGATGCGATTCTGCAAACGCTACTGAAAGCACAAAATGGTTTCTTCGTCGACGTGGGAGCGTTTGACCCGATTCTGTATTCCAATACGTATGCGCTCTACCGCAGGGGATGGTCAGGTATCGTGATTGATCCAAACACCGCACTGCGCCCGCTGTACCGGATATTCCGTCGTCGTGACACATTTGTAGGTGCGGCAATCGGGGAGTCGGGTGAGGGAACCTACTTCAGATTCAAAGACGCCTCGTACAACACCTTTAGCGCGGAAGATGCGAAGAAGTGGCAAAAAGAGCGCGGCCTCACACTGCTCGGCACGCAACGGGTCCCGTTCCGTTCGCTGAAGAGTATTGTGGAAGAGTACGGTATCGGGAAGATTGATCTCATGAATATCGACGTCGAAGGCATGGACCTTGCGGTGTTGCGCTCATACGATTGGGCGGTGCGGCCACGGGTCATCGCTATTGAGGATTCGGAGTTCGACTCCGATTTCCCCGCGCGAAACCGAATCTACTCGTTCCTGCGAGAGAAAGGGTATCGACTCAAGGGATTTGCGCGGCAGACGCTCGTTTTTGTCAGCGAGTAGACGGCTAGCGTTGCGCGACCCGAGTTGTTACAATTGCCGCCATGTCCACTCTTGAGAAGACACTCCGCGGGGTAATGCTTGCCGGAATATTCGCGCTCCCGTTCATCTGTCTCCTCGTCACCACCTCGCTTTTCTTCCCGTACATCACGGGCAAAAACTTCGCGTTCCGCATCATCGTAGAGGTAATCACGGCGGCGTGGCTCGCGCTTGCGCTGGTAAATCCCGCTTACCGCCCGCGGCGCAGTTGGGTGCTCGGAACGCTTTCAATATTCGTCGTACTTATCGCGATATCCGACGCGCAGGGGGCGAATGTGTTCAAGAGCTTCTTGAGCAATTTCGAGCGAATGGACGGCTGGATTACCATCGCGCACCTCCTCCTCTACACGGTCGTGGCGGCATCAATGATGCAGACGGAGAACATGTGGAAACGGCTGTTCTGGACCTCGCTCGGCGTATCGGTCTTCCTCTCTGTCGTCGGCCTTCTGCAGGTTGCCGGATTCGTCGCAATCGGGCAGGGGTCGGGCTCCGGACTCTCTGCCCGCATCGATGCGACGTTCGGCAACCCGATTTACCTCGCGGTGTATATGCTGTTCCACATCTTTCTCGCGGCGATGCTCTGGGCGCAGTCGTGGGCCTCGCGCTCGGCGGGAGACCGGCTTGCGCCGTCAATTTCGTACGGCACTATCATCGCGCTCGACACGCTCATGCTCTTGCTCACCGGTACGCGCGGTACGACGCTCGGCCTCATCGGCGGAGCAGTGCTCGCGCTCCTCATCTACGCGCTGGTGCGGGGCTCGATGCGCACGCGCGGTATCGCAATCGTCGCGGTATGTGCCGTAGTCGTCCTCGGCGGGATGCTCAAATTGGGCAAGGACACATCTTTTGTGAAAAGCGTCGGGTTCCTCAACCGCCTCGCGTCGATTTCGCTCACCGATTCGACGATTTCGTCGCGCTTCATCAACATGTCTATCGCGTGGCAGGGAGTGAAAGAGCGCCCTATCTTCGGTTGGGGACAGGAGAACTACGCCATCGTTTTCGACAAATACTACGACCCGCGCATGTACGGACAGGAGCAGTGGTTTGACCGCGTCCACGACATCATATTCGACTGGTGGATAGCGGGCGGCACGCTGGGACTGCTTGCCTACCTCTCGATATTTGCCGCCCTACTCATCGCGCTCTGGCGGAGCGGGGGCTTCACGGTAGCCGAGCGGAGTATTCTCACGGGACTGCTCGCCGGATACTTCGCGCACAACCTCACGGTTTTCGACAACGTCACGAGCTACATCCTATTCGGCACGCTTCTCGCCTACGTCGTGTACCGTTCCACGTCTGCGCGGAAATCGGAACTCGTATATACGGCCGCGGTCTTCCCGCGCTCCGCGCTTCCCTATGTGACGCTCGTCACGGCGCTCGCGGTATGGGGGGTCGCGTGGTTTGTCAATCAGCCGGCGCTCGCACAAAATCGCGCGCTCATTTCCGCCATCACCCCGCACAACGATGTCGCGTTGAATCTGCAATACTTCAAAGACGCTATCGCGTATCAGAGCTTCGGGACACAAGAAGCACGCGAACAGTTAAGTCAGATTACCGCACAAATGGCGCGCTCCAGCGTACCGACCGACATGAAACAGCGATTCTTCGACCTCGCCGTGAGCGAGATGAGGGCGCAGGCGGAAGTGTCGCCGCTTGATGCGCGTTTTCCGCTGTTCCTCGGGACCGTGTACGGCGCGTACGGCGCGTACAAAGAAGCCGATGCGTCGCTCCAGAAGGCTCACGAGCTTTCTCCGGACAAGCAGTCTATCTACTACGCGCTCGGGCAAAACGCATGGGCGCAGGGCAACAATGCGCAGGCGCTCGAGTATTTCAAGACGGCATACGAACTCGAAACGGGCAACACTGATGCGCACATCTACTATGTCACCGCCGCTATACGCGCCGGTGAAGACGTGCTCGCCGCGCAGGCGGTGCTATCGCTTAGCGCGTCGGGCCTTGCCGCCGACCAGCGGATACTTGCGGCATACGTCGCCCGCGGACAGATTGCAAAGGCGATACCGCTCTGGGAGGCGCGCGTCAAGGTTGCTCCCGACGATGCGCAGGCATATTTCACGCTCGCCGCCATCTACTATCAAAACGGTCAGCCCGCGCAGGCGATAGCGGCACTCGAGCGCGCGAAGAAAGCTATTCCGTCGGTCGCCACGCAGGCGGACCCGCTCATCGAGCAGATTAGGAACGGGACGGTGACGATGGGGCAGTAGTGATTTCGTGACCGCCGCATTATTTGCGAACCATGTACGAACGTGTTTGCAGGCTTCATTTTCTACTGCGCTATGTCGTTGATACTCGAACGTGTGCTGCGCGAGGTTCGCAAATAATGCGGCGGTCTCGTTATTCCGGGACCAATAATTGCACGCGCGAATAGAGGGTATATACTTGTGCTGTGGGTGCCACAATCTGTGGCTCCGAAGAAAGTCGCTGAAATACCGCCCTCACGGGCGGTATTCAGTTTTCGACCCCTCCATGTTTGCTTGCGTGCATGTGCATGAATGCTACGCTTTGGTGAGAAGCTCCGCAGAGCGGAGGGCGGCGGCACTCACATAAGACTTTCACTTTTTGGAGCTCGCACCCGTCCTCCGCTTTGCGGGGCTTTTTCAAAAAATGTTTTTGCGCTCATGTAAATATTTTTTGCGGAAAAGAGCTATCGCGTATAGTGAGGAATCAACATGCAAATGCATTTGCATATTGTCCGAGCGAAGACGCGAAAAGTCGTATCGCTTTTGCGATACGACTTATCCACATATCTGCGCGCAAAACACACCATGCGCGCACATGAGTGCAATAATGAAATAAAGACGCTTCTGTTGCGCTCAGCGTGCGGAGCGAGGTCGAGTTTAATACTCAAAAAGAAAATTATATCGTATGGCAAAGAAAAAGAAGGCGAAGGGAAAGAAAAAGAAGGCAGCGAAGCGCAAGAAGCACCGCTAGTCCCGGTTTCCCGAACAACCCCTCCCCACGGAGGGGTTGTTCGCATATATAACACGGCTCCCGCACGATTTTTTACCCATCGGTCTCACCACAATTCCGGGTCTGCATCCTCTAGAAGCCCATTTAGGACACGCCGTGTCCTAAATGGGCTTAGAGTTCAATATCAAGGCTTTTATTGGCGAGGTGGGGACTTGAAATGACATCTCTAATCTCCCGCTCGTACTGTGAACGATTTCCGAGGACGCCCGCTAGTTGTACCGGGTAGATCACCGAGGGGAAGTTTTTTACGCCAAGATAATCAAGATGACTGCTCCAACGATACTCCCGCAAGAACGCGAGTGCTTGTCCGGGATTCTTGATCGCGCCAGCCCGCCATTCAGGATGTATAAAATCGAGCGGATTCAAGTGAATGTAATAGGGAATGTACATGAAGTGCGCGTCTCTCGTGACGTGTATCTTCTTAAATATTCCTTGCCAAAGAACACCGCTGCGTTCGTATTTATCATTAAAATACTTCGAATATCCCATATTCAACTTCTGCATAAAGGCTGAGATGCCATTTTCAGTGTTGGGAGACAGAAGTAGGTGATAGTGGTTTTTCATCAGGCAGTACGCGTGTACGTGCACTAACATCTTGCGTTGTCGCACGTGCTGGCGCTCTTTAACAATATAGTTCGGAGCGCTCCGCACGTCGTTGAAAACATACATGTCGTGTATAAAGCGAATGAAGTCGCCTTCCTCGAGAAACACATCTCGCTTCTCTACGCCGCGGTTAATAACGTGGTAAAAGTCCATCAAACTAATTGTAGCACCCATTTAGGACACGGCGTGTCCTAAATGGGTGCTAAGGGGGAGGTTTTAGGGTACGATGCCTCAATGGCGTTCTGGAGACGGCTGTTGGGTGACGAGAATCTCGCAGCACTGCGGGCGGCCCAACCTATTATTGCCGCTACGAACGCCTTTGAGGAAGAAATGAAATCCCTCACCAACGAGGCGCTTAGGGAAAAGACCGTTGAATTCAAAAAGCGGCTTGCCGAGGGGCTTGCCGGCGGAGCCGCGGAAAAAACAGTACTTGACGAGCTTGTGCCGGAAGCCTTTGCGGCGGTGCGCGAGGCAAGTCTGCGCACTTTGGGCCAGCGGCACTTCGATGTCCAGCTTATCGGCGGAATGATACTGCATCAGGGCAATATTTCGGAGATGCGCACGGGCGAAGGCAAGACGCTTGTAGCGACACTCCCTGCGTACCTCAATGCGCTCACGGCGAAGGGCGTGCATATCGTCACCGTCAACGACTATCTCTCGCGGCGCGACGCGGTCTGGATGGGTGAGATATACGACGCGCTCGGTCTTTCAGTCGGCATCATCAATCACGAGGCGTCGTTTCTCTATGATGCGTCGCGTATCCCCGCCGAAGATGCGGCACAGGACGACGCGACTCGTGACGCAGCGGGCGCTTTCAAAGTCGTGCACGAATACCTCCGCCCGTGCAGTCGCCGCGAGGCCTACGCCGCCGACATCACCTACGGCACCAACAACGAGTTCGGTTTCGACTACCTGCGCGACAATTTGGAATATGAGAAAGGGAATCTGCGCCAGCGTCTGCCGCAAACGGGCGGATATCATTTTGCCATCGTCGACGAAATAGACTCTATTCTCATCGACGAGGCCCGCACGCCGCTCATCATATCGGCACCGGTTTCCGATGCGGAGGCGCTCTACGGCAAATTTGCCGCTATCGCGCAAACAATGACACCCGAAGAGGACTACACGGTAGAGGAGAAGCACAAGCAGATATCACTGACCGATTCCGGCATAGAAAAAGCGGAGCGTGCGTTGGGTGTAGACAACATGTATACCGACGCAGGCATCAAATTGGTCCATCACTTGGAGACCGCCGTGCGCGCCAAGGCGCTGTTCCACAAGGATAAAGAGTATGTAATACGCGACGGTCAGGTCATTATTGTCGACGAATTTACAGGCCGTCTTCAGCCCGGAAGACGCTGGTCGGAGGGCCTCCATCAGGCAATCGAGGCCAAAGAAGGCGTTTCCGTACAGCAGGAGAGCCGCACATTTGCGAGCATTACATTTCAGAACTATTTCCGGCTCTATGAAAAGCTCGCCGGCATGACAGGCACCGCGATGACCTCCTCCGAGGAGTTTTACAAGGTATACGGGCTCAACACCGTCGTCGTCCCGACAAACAAAGCGGTGACACGCAGTGACCTCGACGACCTCATTTTTCAGACGGAGAGCGGCAAGTACCGCGCAATAGGGAAGCGCGTCAAAGAGCTGCACGAAAAGGGTCAGCCAGTCCTCGTGGGTACCGCATCGGTGGAAAAGAACGAAATGCTCGCCGCGCATTTCAAACAGGAGGGGATACCGCATGAAGTATTGAACGCGAAGAACCATGAGCGCGAAGGCGAGATTATCGCGCAGGCGGGGAGGAAGGGCGGTGTCACCATCGCGACCAACATGGCCGGTCGCGGAGTCGACATCAAGCTCGGTGGCAATCCCGGTACCACGGACGAGTATGAGGGCGTAAAGCAGCTCGGGGGGTTGTTCGTACTCGGTACCGAGCGGCACGAGGCGCGCCGCATCGACAACCAGTTGCGCGGCCGGTCGGGGAGACAAGGAGACCCCGGAGAGACACAATTTTACGTGTCGCTCGAAGACAGCCTCATGCGCGTATTTGCCTCCGACGTCATCAAGAGGGTAATGGGCACCTTCAAAATTCCCGAAGACGAGCCCATCTACAATTCCATGATTACGAAATCGCTCGAGCGCGCGCAGACGCGCATCGAGGAGATAAACTTCGACGCGCGCAAACACGTGCTCGCGTACGACGACATTCTCAACGCACAACGTCAGAGCGTGTACGCGCGCCGGCGTGCGCTCCTTACCGGCGAGGATACCGCTATTGATGATGAGCTTACACAGCTTTCGCTCGGCGACCTGCCTGCGCAGGCAGGCGAGAGTCTCGCGCAAGCGATAGAAAAAAAGAAAGAGGAAATGAAGGAGACCTTTTACCCGACGGTTCGTCGTGTGCTTTTGCAGTCCGTTGATTATCTCTGGGTGGAGCATTTGGAAGCGATGGAATATTTACGCTCGAGCGTAAATCTTCGCGCATACGGCCAGCGTGACCCGCTTGTCGAATACAAAAAAGAGGGACTCAAATTGTTCCAGACAATGGAGGAAACGTATCGTGCGCAGGTATCTGCGGCGCTCCCTAATATCGGTGCGGCGGCGACAGCGCCCATGAGGGACGCCGGAGTTGTCCACAGGGCCGCCATCCAGCTTACCGCGACAGGGAAAGGACCGACTCGGAAGGAATACGGCCGGAATGACCGTGTCACCATCACGGATGGGAAGGAAACCCGCGAATTGAAGTACAAGAAGGCTGAACCGCTTTTGCACTCAGGTGCTTGGAAAATCATAGAGAATCAATAATCTCGGCGTCCGAGATAGAGTTATTTGCAGTCAGATTGCGTGAATCTCGGATAGGCGAGAGATAGACCGGTTCGCACGGGCGGTCCGGCACCTCAATGACTCAATACCGCCGTATTGGCACTGAGTCGGTCGTGGTGGAGCAAAATTTGAAAGAAAAATGCATTTTGAGGGCTTAGAACCGAGAAGACAGAGCAAAGTCGCTCGCTTGCTACCACAGTAGACGGATATCAGGCACCAGACAGCTTCCGAAAGATTGCATTGAGTTGCACATTATCCTTCGGAATATTGTTTTGTTTTCATTGTCCCCACGGCTAGTTCTTTTGAGCCGAATTGTGGCGAAATATCTAATAAAATATAGGTAATTCGTCATGAGTACTCCCTTGAATGGTGATGAGATTATTCTTGATGGAATCAGATATATCTCTGCCGTTCATGCGGCGCGGGAGTTCGGGGTCACCAACGATTACATTACGCAGTTTTGCCGGTGGGGCAAAGTAGACGCCCGACGCGCAGGGAAATCTTGGTATGTCCGACGCGATGAACTGAAGAGTTTTTTGGATGCGCGCGCCCGTGAGCTCGACGTGCGCCACGCAGAAATAGCGAGAGCACGCGTAGATGAGTACCGACGTCAGGAATGGCTTCGCATGCATGTAAGCGCGGGCGCTTCCGAGAGCAGTGAGCGATACATATCAGCCGTTGATGCCTCAAAAGAGTTCGGTGTGACGAACGACTACGTCACGCAATGGTGCCGGTCGGGGAAACTGCCATGCAAGCGTATCGGGAAAAATTGGTACGTGCGCTATGAATCGCTGTGTTCGTTGCTTGTCGAATCAGAATATGCACAGAGCGTGCGTAAGACGGGGCTTGTGCAAACCCGCGCGGATGAATACCGGCTGATGCACACTACTCGACACTCCGGTGCGTCGGCATCCTTTGTGTTCGCACCGATTCAAAAACGCGAGCTTCCCGCCGCACACATCCCCGCATACACCATCACACCGCTCGCCGAGTTCTTCCACAAACTCACCGCGCTCACCCTCGCCTTCATGCTCACCTTCGGCACGTACGCGCTCGTCGAC
>Ga0155803_124_pt2 | contig 27642 bp, 30 predicted proteins | sample RifCSPlowO2_01_FD_107457 | JGI IMG/M metagenome (GOLD analysis project Ga0155803, IMG submission 107457) | Candidatus Kaiserbacteria bacterium RIFCSPLOWO2_01_FULL_55_25
ATAAGCGCGCTCGCCGCCGAGGCGCGCGAAGAAAACATAAAAGGCGATTTCTCGTTCACCCGCCCCATGCTGCACGACGGTTCGTTTGATTTTTCTTTTTCCGGCCTCAAGACAGCCGTACGAAATGTCGTCACGAAACGCGAAATGACCGGTGAGCTGAAAAAACAGGTCGCGCGCGAGTTCGAAGAGTGTATCGCCGATGTGCTGGTCGCAAAGACTCTGCGCGCGGTCGAGGAGCATGACGTTCGCGCAGTCGTCATGGGCGGCGGCGTCTCGGCCAACACCTATATACGCGAGCGACTTGCCGAAGCGCTTGAGAAGGCTGATGCCTCCGCAGAGCACCTAGTCCCTCCGCCAGAGCTTGCGACCGACAACGCGCTCATGATTGCGCTCGCCGGATACTTTCACGCACTCAAAGAAGACTTTGTCGCGGCCGAAAACCTAAACGCTAGGGGTAATTTGAAACTTTCATAAAGTGAGAAGCCACTCGTTGAGACTGAGTGGCTTCCTGATTCCGCAGTTGATTCGGTCACCTTGCCTGGACCTTGGATTTCCAATGCTCGGCTTTGTTCATGAGTTGCATCCCGCCGAACGCGAGAATTGTGGTGATGACGGCGAATCCGAGCTTCCTCTCGGGACTTATCGGATACGCTATCGGCAACTCGTGTTCGGGAAAGAATACCCGAAACGCAACCATGCCGAAGATGACTGCGAACCACCATCTCATCCAGCCGCCTTCGAGAAACTGCAGCAACGAGGCGGCAAGACACGCGGCACCGACCGTCTTCAGATAGATTCCGAAAGAAAACGGAAGCGCCGATGACGAGATGACCTCGAACGAAAGCAGTAGATTCACTGTCGCAAGCGTCAGCATCACTGCGGAGAGAGACGCCAGAACCAAGCTCGCGACTCGTGCCAGATTGCTGTACATGATGGCCCTCCTAGGCAGAGGACTTTATACCATACCCGACTGGAGGAGTCAAATGATATTTTGTTGAGCCCTCGTGCTAAAGTAGCCCAATGGAGCCCTCAAAAGCCCCCGAGCTTTTTCTTAAGCCATACAATTCGGCAGAGCAAGAGCCCCACATGCTCGACATGTGGGAAAAGAGCGGCTACGCCAATCCCGATGTCTGTATCGAGAAAGGCATTACCAAGGCCGACGCCGAACCCTATTCCATAGTATTACCCCCGCCGAATGTGACGGGGACTCTCCACATGGGCCACGCGGCCATGCTTGCCATCGAAGACATTCTCATCCGTTACCACCGCATGCGCGGCTTCAAGACGCTCTGGCTCCCCGGCACCGACAGCGCGGCAATCGCCACGCAGGCGAAGGTGGAGACCGACATATACAAGAAGGAAAAGAATACGCGGCACGACCTCGGCCGCGAGGAATTGCTCAAGCGCATCGACGCCTTCACCGACGAGAGCAAGGCAACCATTATTAATCAGGTCAAAAAAATGGGCAGTAGTCTCGATTGGGGCCGCTATGCCTACACGATGGACGAGCCGCGCTACGCGGCGGTGATGGAAGCGTTTGTGCGTATGTATGATGCGGGACTCATCTATCGCGGCAACCGCATCGTCAACTGGGACCCCAAACTGCAGACAACCGTCTCCGACGATGAAATCGAATACATAGAGCAGACCGACCCCTTCTACCATTTCAAATACGGCCCGTTCGATATCGGCACCGTGCGACCCGAGACAAAATTCGGCGACAAATACGTCGTCATGCATCCCGCCGACGAACGATACGAACAATTCGAGCATGGTCAGAAAATCGAGCTTGAATGGATTAACGGCCCCATTACCGCGACTATCATCAAAGACGAAGCCGCTGACATGGAATTCGGTTCGGGCGTGATGACGATAACGCCGGCACACTCAACCATCGATTTTGAAATTGCACAGCGGCACGGACTCGACATCGAGCCGGTCATCGATGAGCGGGGCATTCTACTCCCTATTGCCGGTCCGTTTGCGGGCCAGCACATCAAAAAGGCGCGGCCGCTCATCGTCGAACATTTGAAACAAAAGGGACTGATTACGAAAGTGGATGAAAAGTATCTGCACAATGTCGCGACCAACAGCCGCGGCGGCGGCATCATCGAGCCGCAAATAAAACTGCAATGGTTCATCGCGGTCAACAAGAAGGCAAAATTCCCGAACGGCAAAGAAATGACGCTCAAGGAGTGGATGCGCTATGCAGTGGAGAGCGGCGAGACAAAAATCGCGCCCGAGCGCTTCGAGAAAATCTACTACCACTGGATAGACAACCTCCGCGACTGGTGCATTTCGCGCCAAATCTGGTTTGGCCACCGCATCCCGGTTTGGTACCGGAGGGACGAACAGGGAAACGTTGTCGAGACGATTGCGAGCGTCTCCGGCCCCTCCTCCGCCAAGGCTTCGGAGGGCACGTGGGAGCAGGACCCCGACACCCTCGACACGTGGTTCTCCTCGGGCCTATGGACCTTTTCGACCCTCGGTTGGCCCTACTCCGCGCAAAGCGCTACGAAGGGCAAGCCCGGACCGGAAAATGATTTGGCTAATTATCATCCAACGGCAGTGCTGGAAACGGGCTACGACATCCTTTTCTTCTGGGTGGCGCGCATGATTCTGATGTCGGGTTTTCTCCTCGGCGAGGTCCCCTTCAAGCAGGTCTACCTCCACGGACTCGTTCGCGACGGGCAGGGCCGCAAGATGTCCAAGAGCCTCGGCAATATTATCGACCCACTCACGATGATAGAAAAGTACGGAGCAGACGCGACGCGTCTCTCGCTCGTCGTCGGTGCGCAACCAGGCAACGACCTCAAGCTCTCGGAAGACCGCGTGCGCGGTTACAAACATTTCGCCAACAAGCTGTGGAACATCGCCCGTTTCGTGCTCGAAAACTACGAGGTTGGGGAAGTTAAACTTGCACAACGAGACAACGAATTGGTTGAAGAAGCAATGTGGGTGGCGAAAGATGTGTCAGGCAACATCGACAACTTCCGTCTCGACCTCGCGGCGGACGCTGTGTACCACTTTGTGTGGGACCGCTTCGCAGCGGAGATTATCGAAGAGTCGAAGTCGGTACTCAAAGGTGACGATGCAGCGGCAAGAGCTTCCGCGCAGCGCATGCTCTACGAAATACTGATTATTTCGCTAAAATTACTGCATCCCTTTATGCCGTTCGTCACCGAATCCATTTGGCAGCAATTGCCGCAGAAAGACAGCGACCTCCTTATGGTCGCCAAATGGCCAGTATGAACGTCGAAGGCTCTGGGTCAGGACATTCTTCACTACGCCACAGTGAAAATTCCCTCACGAATACTCAAGATAAATTCGGTCTAAAAATTACATATATTGAAGACAACTCAGTGCTCGTTCGAGACGCTGTGGGTGTAGAGGTCGCATTCGAGTGGCCTCTGATTATCTCAATGGGTGAGTACGAAGCATTTCTGACGCAAATGATGGATTCTAACCGGCCGTTGCCTTCATTGGACGGCCTAAAGCCGACCGTCATTATGCCCTTAGACACGCCCGAACAGACTGTCCACGAATCGAACCTGCTTCCTTTTTTTGAGCGACACGCTCTAATCCATAAGGTAAGTGCGGAAGAGATGGAACGAATGTACAACCTAGCTAGACAGCTCTTATATGACAGATTCAAATCACGTTTGCGTGATAAGAAGCCCATTGATACTTAACAACTTGTTTGGTACTTGGCACTTGATACCTGATACTTATCAGTATGTCTGATTTAGAGCCCATCATTGCTGCTTTTGCCGGAGGAGTACTCCCCGCGCTCGCGTGGCTGTGGTTCTGGCGGCGCGAGGACGCGCCGCATCCCGAGCCGCGCAAGCTTATCGCGCTCGCCTTCCTCGCGGGCATGGTCACGGTCGCCGTCGCTATTGCGCTCGAAAAGCTTGTGGCACCCTTTATACCGAATCAGACGCTTCTCTTTACCGCGTGGTCCGCAATAGAGGAGGTATTGAAATACGGCGCGGCGGCGGCAACGGTCCTCTGGCGCCGCGATGACGACGAGCCGGTGGATGCGGTCATTTACATGGTCACGGTCGCGCTCGGCTTCGCCGCGGCCGAAAACACCCTATTCCTCCTCTCACCGCTGGCCGGCGGCACGCTCCTGCAGACAGTCGTCACCGGCAACTTGCGCTTCGTGGGCGCGACACTGCTCCACGTCCTCTCGTCGGCGGTCATCGGCCTTGCGTTGGGCTTGTCGTTCTACATGAAAAAGCGGGCAAGGCGGCGCTACATCGCCGGCGGAGTTATCCTCGCCGTGGTTTTGCATGCCACCTTCAATTTCTTTATACTGAATGCGGCGGAAGACAGCCTCCTGCGCACCTTTGCATTCGTGTGGCTCGGGGTCATCGCGCTTCTCGCAGCCCTTGAATTCGTCAAACGGGTCCGCCCGCGTCTCCGCTAGTGCTATAATGAATCCAACAATTTCATGAAAAAGCCCTCTTTTCTTTCCAGACTGACAGGCAACACCGAAGAATACGACGAATTTTTTGACGACACGACCGCCGCCAAGGCGACGTTCGCCGGCACGGGAGACGAGCGGCACGCGCATATCACGCCCAAGGACGACAACTGGACACCTGAAGAGCCGGGAGGCGAGCTTGCCGTGGACATCTATCAGACTCCCGAGCATATCGTCGTGAAGGCACTCATTGCGGGGGTTCACCCCGGTTCCATCGATATCGCCCTCACCCGCGAGATGCTCACCATCTCGGGCCAGCGCCAAGACGAGCGCGAAGTCGAGGAAGACGATTATTTCCAGCGCGAACTCTATTGGGGCTCATTCTCGCGCACCGTACTCTTGCCCGAAGAGGTGGATGTGGATTTGGCCGAAGCCAGTGAAAAGCACGGCATTCTCATGATTCGCCTCCCGAAGATAAACAAAAAGAAACAGACGAAGCTCAAGGTCCGCAGCCGCTAGTCTTCCAGTAACCCGAGGCGGTAGATGTCGAAACTATTCTCGCCTTCAAACATGTCTGAAGGGTTTGGGAGAAATACGCGGCGAGTCGCGATTTCCGCCGTCACGTCATTGACTAGCCGATGGAAGACCGCGAACGCTTCCTGTTGCTCGGCAAAGTCGATGACATAGCGGCGCATCTGCGGCGAGCCGTCGGCATTTTTGCGCTTCTTGCACTCGTGAAGAATAAAACGGCGCACGGGTTTCCCGAATGCCTGTCCTATAGTGTAGTAATTGAAAAGCGCCTGCATGACAAAGAGTGTTTTCTGCGCGCCTGCGGGAGAAAACGAATCCACGAATTTGTGGTCGACAATATCCACTTCTCCGCTGTGGCCGCGCGACTCCACGACAAGGTCGGAGACCGCTTTGAGCGGCAGCGGCAGGCCCGGCACCTCGGCCGTCGCTTTCACCTCTACGCCGAGCACTTTGTATTTTGGCGCCTTTTCCAGATAGAAAGCAACGGCCTGCAAATATTCCCGCTCCATGTGTTCGCGCTTCTTCTTTTGCTCGCGCCTTGACTTGAATCTGCCGAAATTAATCTCAAAGTCGGCTACGTTGCGCAGGTACTCAAGCCCTAGCTCAATAGCACCCTCCTTGCCTATCCCACTATAGAAATGCTGAAGCGCGAGGTGCCCAGCGCGGCCGACGACCGAGGCGGGATTCGAGGGCGTATCGAACACCTGCTCGACATAGCGCTTGTACCACGCAAGCGGATTGCGCAAGTACGACATGAGCGATGAGTGGCTCCAGTGCTTGATGGGTATTTCGATTTCGCGCTGTTTTTTGCTTGTGCGTCGCTTCCCGCCTTTCTGCATGCCCCGAGTATACCGTTTTTGAGCATCTCGCGCAGAGCGGGATTCCCGACTGCCTTATCCACACTTCGTAGCTCAGAACATATGTTATTTTCAATGTCGGTCCAGCGGACCACTCCTCCACTCTCAAATCTTCAAAGGATTCAACTGATGATCGCATTAGTGCGCCACTCACCGCTTGCAGCAGCCTTTCTCCTGTATATCGCATTGGAAATTATTACGGATATATACGTAATTCCAAAAGCAGAGCTCGCGATACGCACGAACATTGGAATTTCTTTCCTCATCGGGTTGGCAATTCTTATTTGGCTGGTCACGAACGGCAAGCGGACTGAACCTGTTGAAGCGCGTGAGGACTAAGTCCGCACCTGTTCTTTGTGCACATAGCAAGCGGCCCCATATCCTCGGGGCCGTTTTGCCGCTGTGGATAGCCGGTTCACCTTTTGCGTTTCCGGGCGTGGTACATTGGGAACAGGCCCACTGATGAGCAACGGAGACAGAAAAATGACAAGCGCCAATGTCGTCGATCTCCTGAAAGCCGACACAAAGCGGACGCTCGAAAGCTCCAAGGTACTTGCCAACCAAGTGAGGACCCTCGCGTTTACCGTGGCATATGAACGCGTGTTCGATTATCACCCCGAAGCAAGGAAGCCGGACGACCTTCTCGAGGTCGCGCGTGGGCAAGCTGTCGCGGCACTTCTGGCCGCCGCAAAGGACCTGCAGGACGACCCGCCATCCGTAATCTCATCGTATGAATTGATTTAACGCGCAGACGCGCACAACAACCGGCCGCCATGGAGAAGCGGCCGTTTGATTTTGTCTGCGGCGAGGTATAGCATTGCACCCGGTATCCACAGGCAGGGAGTTCGGGCCATGTACCCAAGAACATTGAGACTGCAGTTTGCGTCAATGGAGGCGGTTATGCTCGCACTCGCCTTCATCGCACTCGTCATGGTCGCCAGCTGGGTCAACGACGCGCTCTACAACTACGGCATCCTGCGTGAACAATACGTAGCCGACGCCGTCCGCTATTATGTCGAGCTGCTCGCAATGGTGCCGGTGTTGCTCGAAAGCTGGCTCACACACTACCTCGGCATCGAGCGGTGGCTCGCCCAGCCACTGACGACATTTGCGTGCGTTGCCTGCACTGCCGTAGTTACCGTCGGTCCGCTCTACTTCATCGCGCTCTGGGAGAACGCTCATGATTGATGCACACGACGTACAACCGCGCATCGAGGTATTGCGCCATGCTTTCGAGGGAATGCGCGGCAACATGCCGCTCGCACGGAAGCAGACGTACGACAACGCGGTGCGGCGTCTCGAGGAGATTCAGGGCCTCGCGGACGCGGGACACTACGTGCAGGCGCTGTACGACCTACGATGGGTCCAAGGCGTCTCCGTGGGCCTCGGCATCCGCGAGCCAAACGAGAGCGACTAGTCGGCTCAATAGCGGCCGGGGTCTTCGGGAGCCCGGCCGTTTGATTTTGCCTGCCTGCGCAGGCAGGTGTGTTTGGACCCCAAGTAGTTGAGCGGAGCTCACTACTGGGCTAGGCAAACCAAAGCGACACGTATAGGATGGTCTCGGAATCAGCCCGAAACTGGAATGGGAAAGGTGCTCTATGAAGCTCTCCCGTCATGGCGAATTGCAAAGCGCGCGCCGGAGAGGTTATCTCCGCGCCCTGGATGATGCATATCCCCACGTCGAGCAGAGTACGCTTGCCCTTCAGAGGATACTCCGTGAGATAACCGACCCTGTTCTGTTCAGAGGGCACATCGTCGCATACGCAAAGCACCGGCTCGCTACAGATATACGCCGCACGCTCGAACGAAGACATGTGCTGAAAGCGGAGAGCGCGATGGACAGGCTGTACGGGCTTCTGCTCGCATGCCGGGCCTGTCCCAAGCAACAACTCGACACTCTCGATAATCAGCAATTGCTTCGCGCACGTCAGAAAATAATAGATACGGCCAGCCCGAGTTAGCGGACCGGCTGTTTGCTTTTGCCGCCCGACCAAGAGGCTTTGGACAAAATGGGTTTTGGAGGCTAGCATGTCTGCAGCCGCTGAAACGGGGGAAATGATGTCGAATCTCCAACGTGAAATCACGTTTATTGCGTTGATATTCTGCGCACTGAGCGTCGGTCTGCTCAGCAATATAACGAGCGCGGAGGGCGAGGTGATTATCACGCTCATCCTCCGGACACTTTTTGTCGCCATCACGCTCCTTGCGTGCCGCATCGAAAACGTCCGGGAGAAATCTGATATTCGTTCCACAATAAGCCTCATTGTAGGCAGTCGTTTCGGCGAAGCGGCCGAGTGAGAGCGGCAGAGAAATTATGCGCGGCCGGGCTTCCACAGGAGCCCGGCCGTTTGATTTTTCAGGATGATTACTTGCTAACTCAATTGAATTAGCAAATATGAACTATTCGCCTATTCGTGCGAATTAGAGAATAGAGAAAGGGACTTTGGACAACTACGGAGCGAGAGTATAGGATTGTTGCGGCCAAGACGTGGGAGTCCCCACGAAGGCATGGCACGGAGCTACGCCGATGAAAATGGACACAAGTGGCATGATGAACGTCGGGTTCAAGCCTGAAGCACTCAAGGCGTTGAAGCTGGCGACAAAAATCCTGCAGAAGGAAGCCCCTACCGACCCTGAAGCGAAGAAGAAGTTCCAAGAACTTCTCGACACGGGTCGCAAAATTAAGCTCCATATCGAGTCGCACGACTATTTCTCTGCCGCCATGACCGGCGTGTTTATCAGAGGCCTCGCGTATGGACTCGGTGTCATAACCGCCAGTGAACTCGAAGCGATACAGACTGGGAAGAAGTAGGCCGGTATGAACGCAACATCGTAACAATAGGCCGGGCCTCGTTGCCCGGCCGTTTGATTTTGCGGCTAGGCAAACCCGCAACGGGGGTATAGGATGTTCGCCAGTTTCGGACCGTATTGCAATTGCAGGAGGATGCCGCACATGGAACAACAGGGCGGTGGGACGGGCTATCGCTGGCCTGTTTGGGTCACGACTCGAGTGCTTGCTAGTGCGAAAAAGTCGGCTATCGGATTTAGCATTATGGCGTTCCTTGGCTTTTGTGGAGCGCTGTTGGCATGTTGGCTACTAGCGCTACTCGGATTCCCTATCGGCTTGTCGAACTACCTCAGCGGTATCGGAGTCTTCGCGATAATGCTCGCATGGGCATGGCTACGCTACATTTTCTTGAAGCGGCGCGTGGCCACAGGTGCCTTCGGCGACCGTACTCGCGAAGTAAAGATGGTTGAGTCAATCATCACCGAGGCCCAGAGCGAAGCGGGCATCACGAAACCCGACCAGCCATGGACAAACGAGGAGCAGAGGGCGGGCCTCTTGATGGCAATATGCAATCGCGACCCTGTCATCCCGCGCCCCCGCTCGTCGCTCCCGTCAATGGTACAAATGGCGTTCGTTGCGTTCGTGCTATGCGCCGTATTGCCCTCAAGCTACTTCTGGATTCCGGTTCTATCGGAATCGTTGGGCCCAAGCGAACAATTGCTGTGGTACGGGATAATGGGCGGATTCGTCGTCACCTCGGCGTGGGGCGGCCTGTTAGCGATATGCTCTGTTCGTGAAGGCAATTCCTAGTTAAACAGAAAGTCACACACGCGGCCGGAGCCCAGCTCCGGCCGTTTGATTTTGCGGCTTTGGACAAATCCCTGACCCGCATATAGGATACCGACAGCCTAGGAAGGAACCTGTACAATGCGCATTCACTCAAAGACCCGCCTGCTTGCGGGCGCGCTTCGCGTCATGGACACAATGTCCTGCGACCGGATTCCCTACGAGACCGACGTGAACGGTAGGACCATCGTTGTGCTACCGGACGTGTTTTCGCCGGCATATTTCACCGATACGGCTTTCTTCGCCTTGAGGCTCCCCCGCATCGTTGAGCAGAGAAGTTTTCTGGAAATCGGTGTCGGGACAGGCGCGATTGCGCTTGAGGTTCGGCTGAACATGGCGAAGCGGGTGACCGGAACCGACGTGAATCCGACGGCCGTCTTGAATACCAAGATGAACTTCCGTCGATACCATCGGTGCATATCTGTCCGTGAAGGTGATGTCTTCTCACCGCTACGGCGGGACGAGAAATTCGACGTCATCTTTTGGAATCACCCGTATCACAATGTCCCGCACAAGCCACAAAGTTTGTTGCAACGCTCCGGTCTGGACCGGAAGTATGCGGGTCTTGAGAAGTACTTCCGCGGCGCAAAGGCGCACCTCGCACCCGGCGGTGAACTACTGCTCGGGACGAGTAATATTGCGAGACTGCGGGACATCTACGGTCTCGGCGAGAAGTACGGCTACAGCCGCAAGCTCTTGGTCAGGGAACGCGCCCTGTTCGCGCATCGTAGCAAGCAGGAAATCGACCTGCGCATCTACAGCTTTAAGCCGCTGTAAGCGGCAATTGCAAAATGACACTCGGCCGGGCTCTCCTTTGGAGCCCGGCGATTGATTTTTTGGGCTTTGGACAAGTTCGCGGCGGGGGTATAGCATGCGAAACAGGAAGGAAGGTGGCCATCATGGATAGCACGCCGATGTCTCCACATGATGAATCGAGAGCCGGAACCGTTAGCCGATATTCTCCGTTGCGCGTGACTCCTTGCCTTGCCCTTGTGGCGCCGTCATGACGTCCGCGCTCGGAGTCTTTATCTGCAATACATGTGGGGAATGCAAGCCCGACAACGCACCGTATGTCGAACGCATCGCTTCGGCGGCATCACCTACGCTGGAATACAAGCTCTCGCCGTCGCGAGCAGAACGCCTGTATGTCACGGTAGGTTTCCTACTCAAGCTCGTCGGATGTGCGTTTGCCGGCTGTGTAGTCTTCTTGGCTGTCTATGGCGTTATCGCCCTATTCGGCCGGACATCGGCAAGCACCGACATGTTCAGCGCAGCCATCGTCCTCTGCGGAATCCTAGTTCTCGGATTCCTCGTCCTGCTCTATCTCCATCGCACGCTCTACAGCAAAATTTGACGATGCACGGCCGGGCACCTGCGGGAGTCCGGCCGTTCGCTTTACGTAAGCGAAGCTTACTAAAGGCGAACGGCGGCCGGAGCGATGTCGCTGCAGCTGTAGCGACCGCGAGGCGGGGCCTGCGTGCGAGACGAGCGACGGCGAGTCTCGACATGTGGGCCGTTTGATTTTGGGATGCTTGGAACCATTCGTACGAATTAGACCAGAGCGATTCCCCTTTGGACAAAATCCAAACGGGCGTATACGATTACATTGGCAACGTCTTTGATTTGGAGGACGGAAATGAAACCGAGTACTCTAAGGGTTTTGTCACGAATAATCGCAGTGCTCATCGCCGGAGTCGCGGTCGCGATATGCGGTTTGCTTATGTACGAAGTCATCGACATCTTCGGCACCCTGGAACAACAGTGGGTTGGCAATCGAGTCAGCGTCGCTGTCGCGTCTGCGATGAATGCAGGTGCCGCGTATATCGGCACCGCCGTGAAAACCGTCGTACTCATCCTGCTCGCTATCGGCACTGACTTCTTCATGGCTCGCGGCATGAACGAACAAGACGCGGATATGCTGACGAGAGGCATTGGAATTATATGCGCCTTGGCGCTCAATCTCTGGCTCCTTTACTACCTCGTCTTCAAGCGACGCTGGGTAACACTCAGCCTGCGCTGAACTCCATACAGGACCACACGGCCGGGCAAGAATCGCCCGGCCGTTTGATTTTGGGGCTTTGGACAAAGAGCGAAAATTACCATAGGATTGAATTAGGACAACAAAATGCAGCGGCGGCATTGTAGCTGCCTGGGAGGATGAGCATGAATATATTCTTGAAGCTCGGAATTGCGCTTTTCGCTTCCGTCTTTGCGAGTGCCCTTTACGTGGCGGTTGCCGCGCCGCAGGTCTTTTGGTGGGTCGAGCGTACCGAGGATTTGATTCGCAAGTCGGCTAGCGCGTACGGCATGGCTGCGGAAGCTGCACAAAACGCGGCTGCTATCGGGTCGCCGGCCATCTTGTTCTTGTTTATCTACGTGATTTTTCTCTGCGCTGTCCACTTGAGTGCGAGAACCTCGACGGCATAGGTACCGCCGAATATCACGCTCATGAACACGGCCTGGCACCTGCGGGAGCCCGGCCGTTTGATTTTGAATACTGGACTATTCGCCTATTCGCGCGAATTAGAGAATAGAGAAAGGGGCTTTGGACAACTTCGCGGCGGGGGTATAGCATTCCGCCATGGGAATTGAATTCCAAGACAAAAAAGCGGTGGAGATATACGCCGAGGGCGTAACTGCGGAGGAATTGACCTTGCGGCCGATGATTTTAAAAATGGCCGGTAACGTTCGGGGACAGAACGTGCTCGATATCGGATGCGGTGACGGCAGGTACAGCGAGCTTTTTGCCCGTTCCGGTGCAAACGTCATCGCAACAGACTTGGCCGCGCCCCAAATCGAAATGGCGCAAGAGAAACATGCGCATCAGAATATCCGGTACAGCGTAGGTGACGTTTCTGCGGCCGATGCGGCGCCCGGCTCGATGGACCTCGTGCTCGCAAATATGGTCGTGCCGAGTATCGGGAGCGTGGAGAGCCTTGATAAGCTTTTCGCGCAGGCGCGGAAAATGCTACGGCCTGACGGTAGGTTTATCGTCTCCGTGCTTCACCCCCTCATACTCTCTCCCAACCAAGATGACTACGACCGGCCCGTTAATTTCGACCCTGCAAATTATTTCAACGAGGGCAGCCCGTACCGTTCGGAAGCAAAGACCAACGCGGGCAATACGATGGTGTTCAACGAATCGCATTTTAGTCTGACAAAACTTTCCGAGCTGATGCGAAAGAACGGGTTTTTGGTCAAATCCATGGTCGAGAGCAAGCAGGTGCCTGAGAAAGGGATGCTCCTCCCCAAATACCTCGCGTTTGAATGCGTGCTGGGGTAACAGTTCCAAAACTGACTCGTTTGGACAAATCTTAATGAAGGAGTAGCATCTCATTACCGTTATGGGCATTAAAAAAGCAGAAAAATGGGAGCCTTGGGAATTCGAAAACGGAAAAATTAAGAAATCCTTACCGAAAGAGATTGTTCCGACTGACGCAATGAGTGAAGAGGAAGAATCTTTTCGGGGTTTTTTGCTTACTTTGGCTATGATTTTCAATGATTTCAAAGGGCTCGTCCTCATGAACGACACTATGCAACATGTCTACAAGCAAACGGGTGACGAAGTTAGTGGCCACAACGGTGAACTAGCCGGAATCAGATTACAAATGATTAAAATCCTTTATGCAACCATTCATGAGGCACTCGTCTTTTTGGGCGAGTCAGAGCAAATTTGTGCTTCGAAGCTCTTTCAGCAACTTGTACAAAAGACCAGTGATGGTACTCAACTAGTCTGGGAAATGTTACGTAAAATCGCTAACGGACAGTCAACGGACGACGAAAGATTCAAGGAGTTCGAAGAGCTTCGAGAATTCTTAGTAAAGGCAAGAAACAATGTTGGTTTCCACTACCAGACCAGGAAGCAACTCATAGCGGGATTCCGTAGATTTTTTGAGAAAGGCATTACTGGGATGCCCGAAACTTCTCGGCAGTGGGCATACAGATCGACGAAAAGCGAGTTTAACCAGTCTCGCTATTATTACGCCGATGCGGCGTTGCAGGGCTACTATGTGAATTTATTCGGTGATGAAAAGTCGAACAAAGAAAGAAACGACGAAACCTTTAGACTATTGAATCTCATAGTCTATGCTATTCACGACCTGTTGAGGCAATATTACGACGCCTTACCCGCACATTAATTAATAGCTACGGAGTTGCTTCGCGCGCTCGTGAAAGCGTTTGACGGACTTCCCTATTTTAGGCATAGTTTCGCCAGCATGCCTGAAAGGGCTAGGCTCTTGAGACCGCCTCACAAGGGGGCATGTCTCGAACTCAACTTGCATTCCAGACGGGAGGACGAGATGCATATTCTCGAAAAACTGCGGGAAACCGCCGCTGCGGCATTGGCCGAACTTCAGACCAGACCATGGCTTCCTGATTTTCCGATGGCGAAACAGCTCGACGAGGAGCTTGGCCACGCGCTCGGCGATTATGATGACACTGTGGTCCCGCGGCCGACGCATCGCGCATTCCTCGACGGCATGGACGCGCGACTGTTCCCCGGCGCCGAGAGCGCACAGACCTTCATCCGCATCGGAAAAGAACGGGAAATGCTGCGCGAAGTGGCGCACATGATTCCCGTCTGGATCGAGTATAGGAACGTGCTTGCGCGTGACACGGTCCTCGACAATTTCACGAAAATCACCCGCGCCCGAACATTCTGCAAGGCTATCACGGAGCAAGAGTTCGTCGCACCGCAAGTGTAGCCGAGCAGTCGAACGAATAAGATTGTTGAATGGCGGCCCGCAGGCCGCCGTTTTTCTTTTTTATATTAGTAGCTGCGAAGCTGTTTGGCGCGTTCGTGAAAGCGGATGCGCTCGAGGGCTTTGGCTTCGACCCCATTAGAAAGCGTCCGCTTCTAACGGGGGCAGGTTTTGCGGCTGTGGATATTCACTTGACTTTCACCTCTAATGTCCTATCATTAGGCGTACATATGGCTTCGGCCTCGCCCCCGCAAGGGGGCAAACTATTTAAAGGATAGGAACGAGAACAGTGTGCTGGTGAGTTTCTTGGCGAGTTTCTGAAAGACTTTTTCATCCAGTGTAACGATTTTGCGTATAAGACGCTTACTATCAAAAAGGCGGATTTGCGACAGGTTGGCCGTTGCGTCCCGATCTCCTATCATACCAAGCGGGAAATAGTACTTCCCGGTGCGTGGATGGCCGATGAGGCAAACACCAAAGAAAGTCTCAGCGTTGAATGCCCGCAGTACGAGTACCGGGCGGTCGTGGAGTTCGCCTGTGCCATCAATTTCATTTCCTATGTTTACGCCAACAGCACACCACCATACTTCGCGCTCGTGGTAGAAAGGCGCTTTCGGACTTTTCTGTATTTTCTTTTTACTTTTGTTCCAACCGTCAAAGTCTCTCTCCATTCGCGATATTGTAGCATCACGAAACCAACCCTAGAAAACACCCAGTAACTGCGAAGCTGTTTGGCGCGTTTGTGGAAGTGTTTGACGGTCTTCCCTATTTGGCACATAGTTTGCGAAGCATGCCTGCGAGGGCAAGCTCATTGAAACGGTCCTGCGAGGGACCGGACGAAACCCGCCCTGCGAGGGGCACCCAAATGAATCTCTGAGAGGAGATGCACTATGGATACGCAGAGAACTAAGCGCATCATGTCTATTCTCGCTAACGGGAAAACAGACCGCATCGGCCAAGGGTTAATGGACACGGTGATTGACATAGTCACCGCCGACGAGGACAACCTCGACTTTTTGATCGATAAGTTGTTGCGGCTTATCCAAAGAGCACAGCCCGAAGACAAGTTCTGGGTGGCTGCGGTCGAAGCGCTAATGGTCGCCAATTTCGAGCAGGCCACCATCGTTACGGAAGCATTGCTACGCGCACTCAAGGAACAGCACGGCGGTCTCATCACGCTGTACCCGGTCGCAATGATCGGCGCACTTAAAGCGGTGAACTGGGCCTATGGCAGCGACATCGAGGCTAACCCGGTGTTCGAAGATAAATTTCCGACACTGCTGGGTGAAATGGTGGTAGGCTACGCTTCAAACCCAGTCACCACGACATTCGAGGCGCCTAGTGATTGGCTCCTCGGTCAGTTCTCGAATGAACTAGCCGAATACCTGGAAAAATGTCAGGCCATCAACGAATGCTGGCGGCGCCGGGCAGTGTTCGCCAAGGCGTGCATTAAAGCCGAGGTTGTGCACAACAGTGCTGAAGTGCTCGTCGACGAAGTTATCGACAGGCTACGAATCAACCTAAGCTATGCTGAGCAGTTCAAAATAATCTCGCAACAACTCGATGTACGTGCCGCCATCATGGCACCTGCGTAGTTATAGCGAACAATGAAACGAAACGGCGGCCCGCAGGCCGCCGTTTTTCTTTTTTATATTAATAGCTGCGCAGCTGTTTCGCGCGTTCGTGGAAACGGATGCGCTCCAATGCTTTGGCTTCAATCTGTCTGATGCGCTCGCGGGTGACACCGAATTCCCTTCCCACTTCTTCAAGCGTGAAGCAGATTCCTTCGTCGGTGAGGCCGTTCCTCATTTCCAAAATCTTGCGCTCTTTCGGAGAAAGCTCGTCGAGAATGCCGAGCATCTGTTCGGAGAGGATTCTGCGCGATGCGTCCATGTCGGGACTCGAGATGGTGTCGTCGGCGATGAAACTGCCGAGTGTCGAGCGCTCGTCGTCGTCTTCGCCCACCGGACTCTCAAGAGAGACTGTGTCCTGATTGATTTTCTGTATGGTGTAAATCTTTTCCACTTCGATACCCATTTCCGCGGCGATTTCTTCAGGAAGCGGGTCGCGGCCGAGGTGCTGTGAGAGTTCACGAACCTTCTGCTTGTATTTGGCGATGGTTTCCACCATATGCACAGGGATGCGGATTGTGCGGCTCTGGTCGGCCAGCGCGCGGGTGATTGCCTGACGAATCCACCACGTGGCGTAGGTCGAGAACTTGTAGCCCTTGGTGTAGTCGAACTTGTCGACGGCCTTAAAAAGGCCCAAATTCCCCTCCTGAATGAGGTCGAGAAGGGTCAAATCGGGGCTACGGTTCACGTATTTTTTGGCTATAGAGACCACGAGACGCAGGTTGCTACGGGCAAGGATGCCGCGGGCCTCGTCGTCGCCGTCCACGATGCGCTTGGCAAGCGTCTTTTCCTGCGCGCCGTTCAATAGCGGATATTGGCCGATTTCGCGCAGATACATCTGCACCGAGTCGTAGCCCGCATCGGAGCGGCGGTTGTGAAGCTTTTTGCTTGCGAGGACGGAGTCGGCGGAGGTGTCTTCGAGCATGCCGCCGCCTTCGAGCACGTCGATGCCGGCGCCGTTGAAGCGCTCGTACATTTCTTCGAGGAGGTCGACGTTGTCTTCGATTGTCGGAAACTCACGCAGAATTTCGTCGTAGGTCACATAGCCGCGCTCACGACCGAGCGTGATGAGTGCGTTCACTTTTGTTTGCGTCTTGCCCGGCTTGATGAGCGACACGCGCTGCAAGGGCTTGGGCGGCAATTTCTTGGAAGCTTTGGTGACGACTTTTGTAACGCGCGCGGCACGGACATGGGCTGAGCGGCGATTTTTCTTCGCGGTCTTGGAACGGCGCACGACGCGCTTGATGCTCTTCTTTTTCTTTTTGGTGGTTTTTGCCATACGATTGGTCTACTTGGATATGGAAGACACAAGCTGAAAACAGCCCCGTAGTACGGAAGCTGCCTTCTATTCTCTTACGCGCTTCACGCTATTTTATCTCACCAGCGTGTACGTCGGCGCACTCTACCGCGATTCGTGGAATTGCGCAATCCGCTTTATCAACATATCCACAGCCTTCGTTAATCGGCCTTTTTCGGCTTCATTGCCAGCTGATTCGGCTTTTTGGAGTTCCGAAGAGATGGCCGCAAGCTCCGCGGCGAGCTTTTCTTTCATAAGAACATCGAGAAGCGTCTGCGCCTCGCGCTCGAGTCCCGAGCTAGTGCGATGGAGCGATTCGGACGAGAAACGCAAAGCCTCGCGCTCCGCCTCCGGAAGCGACTCGAGAATCGCGAGTCCGTCCACCCCGACTGCCTCCGCGAGCTTAGCCTCAAACACGTCAACTTTGATATCCGGCTTCGGCACCGAACGTTGCCAGAGCAACAGTGCATACGCCTGTCGCGCGCGGTCCGCAGCGACTACCGGATTGCGCTGCACCTTTTTCTCGGCACGCGGAGCACCTTCCGTGCGCGGCATTGCGGCCAGCGCCTCGCTTACCGCCGCTTCGGAGACGCCGAGACGCTTCGCTATCGCGCGCACATGCGTCTCGCGCTCGATGGGACTCTGCATATCAGAGAGAAACGGAAGCACCACCTGCTCCACCGCGCGGCGGAATTTATCGGGCTGCGGCAAATGTTCGTGCAACACGTCGAGAAGGAACGTGATGATGTCTTTTGAGTCGCGAATCGCCGCGCGCCAGCTCTCCGCACCCTCTTTGAGTATCAAATCGGCGGGGTCGGTGCCGGTCGGAAGCTGGGCGACCTTCACATTGAGTCCGCCTTGTAGCGCCGCGCGCGCCGCACGACCCGCCGCCTTGATGCCCGCCTCGTCGGCATCGAGTGCAAGCACCAAATTATCGCTTAAACGCTTGATAATCTGGGCATGCTCGGTAGTAAACGCAGTGCCCGAGACCGCCACCGTATTACTCCATCCGGCCTGATGGCTCGCCAGCAAATCCATCTGCCCTTCCACTAGAACGGCAAAATTGTGTTTGCGGATGGCGAGTTTGGCCCTATCGAGACCGTAAAGAATGCGGGATTTGTGAAAAAGCGGCGTTTCGGGCGAATTGAGATATTTCGGCGCCTCGGGCGACGCTTTCTCGCCGAAAATTCTGCCGGAGAATCCGACAATGCGTCCCGCGCTATCCGCAATCGGAAAGATGATGCGGTTGCGAAACTTGTCGGTCAGAGAGCCCCGCTCATTTTTCTTTGCCACTCCCGCATCCAAGATTTCCTTGTCGCTGAATTTCTTTGTCTTCAGGAAATCGCTTAGCTCACTCCACGCATCTCCCGCCCAGCCCACACGGAATGCCTGCATGGTACCGTCGGTCACCCCGCGCTCGGTGAGATATTTTTTGGCGGCGTCGGTAAGACGCGATGTGTAGAAAATCGTCGCGGTCTCAAGAAGCTCAAAGAGTCGCTCGCGCTCGTCGCGCTTTTCTTTGCCGCCGCGCTCGTATACGAGCTCCACTCCCGCCTTTTCGGCAAGCACCTTGAGCGCGCCCTTGAAATCGAGTCCCTCGATTGCTTCGACAAACGAGAATACGTCGCCGCCGACCCCGCATCCAAAGCAGTGATAGGTCCCTCTATCGGGCGAGACGAAAAACGACGGAGTCTTCTCGGCGTGGAACGGACAGCGCGCCCGCATGCTTCCGCCCGCGCGCTCAAGCTTCACGTATTGCGAAACGACGTCCACGATGGACAATCTGTCCTTGATTTGTTGTACCGTATCCGCCATCCCCCCTATTATGCTCTTTCCGAATATAAAAAGCGAAAGCCCGGGCGAATGCCGCCGGGGCCTTTGTCTGCCGCCATCAGTCGGGCGGTCAATTCTGTTTGTCGAGAATGAGTTGCAAATTCGGATGCTCGGCGAGCATCTCCAATGCGAACGCACAGTTGTTGGCGTATGTTCGCACCGTGTCGTAATGCGTCAGCTCGCCGTCGAAGCGCAGATGCATGAGACCGAGGGTCGTCATAAACGCGAGAACCCCACCGATGCCCATGCCAGCCAAGAACGTCGGGACGGAAAACCGTCTTACTTTGTATGGACTGGACGCCAAGACTCGCCTCCCGGGACCATCGTCCCTTTTGGATTGCAGCTAACAACATATTGCCACAGGGTCGGAAAAGCGAAAGCCCAGCGGTTTGCCAAGGCTTTGCATTTTGGAGTATCTATTATCGTTCAACTGACTCCATTCGACCCTGGCTTTCGGGCACTTCGGCCGACGCGGGCGCGCCTATATTGTTTATCTCGTCCGACCGGATAAATTAAACAACAAGACTTCATTCGAGCGGGAGGCCAAACTCTTTCCGCAGAGGAACATCATACTCAATCGCATCGGCGATGATATAGAGCAAGTCTTTTCTTATGTGTAGCTCAGCTTTGAGTAGCGCTACCGCTTCCTCGCAGTCGTAGGGGTATGCCCAGACGCTGTCTTGCAAACGGACGAACCCAAAACCCGCAACAATGCCACGCGCCCGCGCCCGAAGACCATGCCTCTTTTCGGGGATGTCAAAGATAACGAGTCGCCATTTTCCATCCCACCGCTTCGGTCTGGGTAGCGGCCCGAAGGATACGAGAGTGCCGAATCGCCGTCTCCCCTTTTCGGTTATGCGCAAATGTACGCGGCCGTGTTCACGTACAAATTCAACAAGTCCTTTTTTCTTGAGCCGATTGGCCGCTTCGCGAATGCGCTGTTTGGGGTCGCGTTTAATCATCCAGTCGGGGTCAGCGTATTTCAACAATTGCAGTGCATTTGGTGCGGCCATAGCGACGAGGCCAACACCCGCGACTGCGAGCGTCGAGAGAATAGCACGCTCTATCTGCCCGCGCCGCATTCGTTTCTTTGATGTGCTCTCCATCGTATCCATCTTGTTTATCTTATCCGGTCGGATAAATTAAACAAGAACGTTATGGGACCAAATGGTATTCCCAGTAGTCTTCATTGTGTCCCGCCGTGGCACAGAAAGCGAAAGCCCAGGCGTATCTTGCCCGGGCTTCGTATCGTAGGGAGTTCACGGTGTGACGTAGCGGGACGGGTAACAGGTGCTCGTCGCCAGGTCGACGATAACGCCGGCGACAGTTTCCGCTCCGCGAATTTCTTTCAGAACGTGTTCCGCTGTCACGGATCGTTCCCGCGAGACCCAATCAAGCCGCTCCATAGCCTGTAAGGGCTGACGGTAGAGCACGGCGCGTTCACGCGGATTGCGAACGCTCCGTAGCATGTCGTAGACCACTTCAGGTATCGGCGGCCCGCCAAAATGGGTTTGTTCGTGCAGAAGTCCCGCCGCGATATTCACCTGCATCGCAGGCATCAGTTTCAACACCTGTCTCATGACACACCTTCGGCAAGATTGCGTTCCCATCGCAGTAGTACCACGAAAAAAGCGCCACGACAATGCGGCGCTTTTCCCCGTGGTCGGACTTTTTTAGCGCTCTACCGTATCGCGGTCGCGTTCGGTCGACGGAAGGTCGACGGGGTCTTGGGAGCGCAATTCGGCTTCCATTTCGGCAATCATTGCGTGCTTCTTGCTTCCGGCAAATCCTGTACCGGCAGGGATGAGGCGGCCGATGATGACGTTCTCCTTGAGACCGATGAGGCGGTCCACTGCGCCTCCCACAGCCGCTTCGGCAAGCTTGCGCGGTGTGTTTTGGAATGAGATGGCCGAGAGGAACGAGGCGCGCGTGAGCGAAACCTCCGTGATACCGAGCAAAAGCTGTTTGGCCTTCGGGGCTTCACTCCCCTCTTCTTTCATTTTTTTGTTGAGACGCTCAAGCTCGAAGTCCGCGACGATTTCGCCTGCGGAGACTCCCGTATCGCCGGATTGTGTGATAGAGACGCGGCTGAACATCTGCTTCACGATGATTTCGAGGTGCTTACGCGCAGTCGAGACACCCTGCAGTTCGTAGATGCGTGTGATTTCGTGAATGATGTATTCCTGCGCGCGCTCTTTGCCGGCGAGCAGGAAGAGTTCCTCGAGGTCGGCGGAGCCGTCGGTGAGGAAGTCACCCTTCGTGACCTTGGCGCCCACCTTTACATTGAGGGTGCGCAGAGGGTGCACGCGGTATTCGGTTTCTTTCTTCTGCGCGCGTGCGGTCTTGGCGGTCGAGGCCAATTCTGGGACGATGGTGACGACCATCTCCTGCCCGTCCTTGACGATGTCGCTTACGACGCCGGAAACACGCGCAATGGTCGCAGGCAATTTCGGAGTGCGCGTCTCGAAGACTTCTTCGACACGCGGCAGACCCATGGTGATGTCGCCGCCCGCCGTCGCGACACCTCCCGTGTGGAAGGTACGCATGGTGAGCTGAGTGCCCGGTTCGCCGATAGCTTGTGCGGCGATGACGCCGACTGCCTCGCCGAGGTCCACCATCTCACCGGTCGTGAGGTCCATGCCGTAGCACTTCTGGCATACGCCGCGTGCGATTTTGCAGGTGATGGGAGAGCGTAGTGTGACCGCGGTGACACTCGCGTCTTCCTCGATAGCCTTCGCATCATCGCGGTTCAAGAGAGAGCCGCGCTTGAACGCTCCCGCTTCCACCGCGAGCACACGTCCGTGGATACGGTCGGCAAAACTTCCGCCGATGTTCTCCTTGCCCGGGCGATTGATGATGACGCCCTCTTTGGTACCGCAGTCATCCTCGAGAATGACGACATCATGAGCGACGTCGAAGAGACGGCGTGTGAGGTAGCCGGCGCGCGCGGTGTTGAGCGCGGTGTCAGCGAGGCCTTTGCGGGCGCCGTGCGTCGAGATGAAGTATTCGATTGGCGTGAGGCCCTCTTTCAAGCTGGAGGTGATGGGGAATTCGATGATTTCACCGCGCGGGTTGGTGATGAGACCTTTCATGCCCACCATCTGGTGGAGTTGCACGACGGAACCGCGCGCGCCGGAGGTAATCATGTCGTGGACAGGGCCCTGCTTGTCGAGCGCCTCGACGACGTGCTTGCGCAAATCGCCCGAGACTTTGGCCCAGATGTCGATGGTCGCACGGCGGCGTTCGACGTCGGTCAGAAGTCCGTTGTCGAAGTTTTCCTGCTCCTTTGCGGCGGCCAAGTGGCCTGCCTCGAGCATTTCCTGCTTGACCTTCGGCACGATGACGTCGGAAATAGACCACGTGATGCCGGCGTGTGTGGCATAGCGGAAGCCGAATTTCTTGATGGCGTCGAGAATCTTGGGGATGCCGTCGAGCTTGTAGTGCGTCACGAGATTTTGCACGAGCGAGCCCATGCGCTTGTTGGTGATTTCTTCGTTGAGGTACGGGAAGTCATTGGGGAGCACGGAGTTGAACAAGAGGCGGCCGATGGTCGTCTCGAACACCTTGCCCTCGTACTGCGCGTATTTTTTGTTCTCCGAAGGGAGCACCTTGATTTTGGCGCGCAGGTCGATGGCGCCGAAATCGTATGCGGTAATCGCGGCATTGGTCGTCGGGAACGATTTCCCTTCTCCCTTGAGACCGTCGATGGATTTGGTCATCCAGTAACAGCCGAGCACGATGTCGAGGAGCTTCGAAGCAACGACGACGTCGCCGGAGCCCGGCTTCAGGACGTTCTTGTTGGCGGACATGATTTCGCGAGCCTCCATCTGGGCCGCTTCTGAAAGCGGGACGTGGACAGCCATCGCGTCGCCGTCGAAGTCGGCATTGTAGGCCGGACACACGAGCGGGTGCACCTGAATGGCGTTGCCTTCGATGAGAACCGGACGGAACGCCTGCACTGATTGGCGGTGCAGTGTCGGTGCGCGGTTCAAGAGGACGTACTTGCCTTTGATTGCCTCTTCAAGAATCGGCCAGACTTCCGGTGCTTCGTCTTCGATGAGACGGCCGGCGCCACGGATGTTGTAGGCGAGTTCGCGTGCGAGGAGTCCCTGGATGACGAACGGGCGGAAGAGTTCGAGCACCATGTGCTTCGGCAGACCGCACTCGTCGAGCGCCAAATCCGGTCCGACGACGATGACGGAGCGACCCGAGTAGTCCACGCGTTTGCCGAGGAGGTTCTGGCGGAGGTAGCCGTGCTTACCCTTGAGGTAATCGGCGAGCGATTTGAGCGCGCGGCGGCGGCCTCCGAGAATACCGAGCACTCCTGCGCCGCGGCGCATGGAGTTGTCCAAGAGCGCGTCGACGGCTTCCTGCAGAATGCGCTTTTCGTTGCGCAGAATCACTTCCGGCGCGTGAATGGCGAGCAAGCGCTTGAGACGGTTGTTGCGGTTGATGACGCGGCGGTAGAGGTCGTTGAGGTCCGACGACGCGTGGCGGCCGCCTTCGAGGGCGACCATCGGACGCAGCGCGGGCGGGACGACCGGAAGGCGTGTCATAAACATCCACTCGGGGCGGACGCCGGCGCGTTTGAGCGATTGCGCGAGAGCGAGGCGCTTCCTTAGCTTGTCTTTGTCGGCGGCGCCGGACTTTTCATATTCGGCACTCACCTTCTTGATGAAGGTATCGATGTTGATTTGCTTGAGAATGGTGTGGAGAGCCTCCGCGCCGATGGCGGCACGGAACATGGCCCCGTATTTCACCGCAAAGAGGTGATACGCGGCCTCGTCGAGAACAACGCCCTCTTTGATTGACTCAATCTCCTTCTTGGCTTTCGTAGCCTTTTCTTTGAGTTCTGTCTTGGTGTCGGGATTTTGCGCGGCCTTCGTCTTGGTCTGGAATTCCAATTCGAGGTCTTTGAGAAGGCGCGTGCGCTCTTCTTCATTGACCGACGTGACGATGTAGCCGGCAAAATAGACTACCTTTTCCACTTCTGCGGCGGAGAGACCGAGCATGAGCGCGATCCTAGACGGGATACCTCGCAAAAACCAAATGTGAGCAACGGGGGTGGCCAAATCAATATGACCCATTCGTTCCCGTCGGACGATGGCACGCGTGATTTCGACGCCGCACTTCTCGCAGACGATGCCGCGGAAACGGATGCCGCGGTACTTACCGCAGTAACACTCGTAGTCTTTTTCGGGACCGAAGACGCGCTCGTCGAAGAGTCCGTTCTTCTCCGGACGCTGGGTGCGGTAGTTGATGGTCTCCGGCTTGGTGATTTCGCCGTAGGACCACTCACCCATCCTCTCAGGCGAGGCGAGCCGCATAGCGACTGCCGCGAATTCTGCCGGAATCATGTCTTTCTTCTTTTGGATTGTTGACATAGAAATAATTATTGTCGATTACAGTTCGGGAGCGGTTTCCAGGAATTCGATGTCTATCCCGAGGCCGCGCAAATGTCTGACCAAAACATTGAACGTAGCGGGAGTGTTTGTTTCCTCGATGCGCTTGCCGGAGACGATTGCGTCGAAGGCGGCGGAGCGGCCGAGGATGTCGTCGGATTTGATGGTGAGAATTTCGCGGAGCGAATACGCGGCACCGTAACCGAGGAACGCCCAGACTTCCATTTCTCCCACGCGCTGACCGCCGTTTTGCGCTTTGCCGCCGAGCGGCTGTTGCGTCGTGAGTGAGTACGGACCGATTGAGCGCATGTGGATTTTGTCTTCCACCATGTGGTGCAGCTTGAGCATGTACATGACGCCCACGGAGACGGGCTGAGCAAATGCCTCGCCTGTGCGGCCGTCGAAGAGAGTGCGCTTGCCTCCCGGGTCGACGCCTGCCGCGGTGAGTTCATCGCGTATTTCCTGCTCCGTAGCACCGCTAAACGACGGGACAATCGCCTGATAGCCGAGCATGTCGGCGGCAAGACCGAGGTGCAATTCGAGGATTTGACCGAGGTTCATACGGCTCGGAACGCCGAGCGGCGTGAGGATGATGTCTACGGGGTTACCCTCCGCATCGAACGGCATGTCTTCCTCCGGCAGGATGCGGGAGATGACGCCCTTGTTGCCGTGACGGCCGGCCAGCTTGTCGCCCACCGAGATAGTGCGAAGCTGTGCGACTTCGATGTGCACGCGCTTGATGACACCCGACTCGAGCTGGTCGCCTGTTTCGCGTGAGAAGACCTTCACACCGATGATGCGGCCGCGCTTGCCGCCTTCCATGCGGAGCGACGTATCTTTCACGTCCTTGGCCTTCTCGCCGAAAATGGCATGCAAGAGGCGTTCTTCCGGCGTCAGCTGGGTCTCGCCTTTCGGAGTCACTTTGCCGACGAGAATGTCGCCGGAGCGGACTTCGGCGCCGATGCGCACGACACCGTCTTCATCGAGGTTGCGGAGTTTGAATTCTGAAACGTTGGGGATGTCGTGAGTCGTGACTTCGGGCCCGAGCTTGGTATCGCGAACGACGCAGACGAACTCCTCCATGTGAATGGATGTAAATCGTGCCTCTTTGGCGAGCTTCTCGGAAATAACGATGGCGTCTTCGAAGTTGGCGCCGAACCACGGCAAGAACGCCACGCGGACGTTCTGACCGATGGCGAGCTGACCGCCGACCGACGTCGAGGTATCGGCAAGCAGGCCGCCCTTTTTCACGTGGTCGCCGACGGAAACCGCCGGACGCTGATGGAAGGTCGTGAATCCGTTGGTGCGGGAGAAATTGACGAGTTTGTATTCTTTGGTCTTGCCGTCTTGGTTCTTGACCTTGATGGACTGGGAGTCGGCGTAGGTGACTTCGCCGGCGTCTTCGGCAACAATGAGGCGGCCCGAGTCCCGCGCAGCTGCGCTCTCCACACCCGTCGCCACATACGGCGCATCCGGAACCACGAGCGGCACGGCCTGTTTTTGCATGTTCGAGCCCATGAGTGCGCGGTTGGCGTCGTCGTTTTCCACGAACGGAATCATGGCGGTCGCGACGCTAAACGGCTGGTTGGTGGCGACTTCGACGAAGTCGACGTCGTCACGCTTCACGAGCGTCGGCTTGCCTTCACGGCGCACCTCGACGAATTTCTCGGTGATGTGGCCATTGTCGTCGCGCGCCGTACCGGCGTGCGCGATAGCATACTGTTCTTCTTCGAGTGCGTTGAGGTATTTGATTTCTTTGGTGATAGAACCCTTCTCCACTTTCGCATACGGCGTCTCGATGATGCCGAATTCGTTGGGGCGGGCGTAGAGCGACATGTGCAATACGAGTCCGATGTTCTTGCCTTCCGGTGTGTGAATCGGACAGACGCGGCCGTAGTGCGAAGAGTGCACGTCGCGTACTTCCAAGCCAGCGCGCTCCGAAGTAAGGCCGCCGCGGCCGAGCGTCGAGAGTGTGCGGAGATGCTCTATTTCGTCGAGGGTGTTGTACTGCTGCATGAGCTGGGAGAGCTGGTCGGTCGTGAAGAACTCGCGGATAGCGGCCTGAAACGGACGCGGATTGACGAAAGAAACGGGCGTCGTCGTTTCGGGGTCCACCATCGCCATGCGGTCCTGAATGTTGCGCTTCATGCGGGAAAGGCCCACGCGCATGCGCTGTTCGAGCAGTTCACCGGCAAAGCGGACGCGGCGGAAGCCGAGGTGGTCGATATCGTCGGCTTCGGCATTCGGACTGACGTTGCTTTCGGCGATGTGGGTCACTATTCGCACCACGTCATCGAGCGAGAGCGTGTTGTGCGCGAGGTCGGACTCCTTGATGCCGAGCTTGAAACGGCGGTTGAAATGGAAGCGGCCGACGCGCGAGAAGTCGTAGCGTTCGGCGGAGAGGATGTTCTCGACGTGGTCGCGGGCAGTCTCGGGCGTCGCGATATCGCCGTCGCGCAGGCGGCGGTATATCTCGACAAATGACTCCTCCTGCGTGTGTGCGTGGTCGTGACCGAGCGAGAGTGCGATAGCGTCGCGTGCCGCCTGCGACTTGTCGAAGCGGCCGAGGATTTCTTTGTCGGTCGTGAGACCGAGGACACGCAAAAGCGATGTCACCGGAAAACGGCGCTTGCGGTCGACTTTGACATAGATGCCGCCGTCGGGGTCGGACTCTATCTCTATCCAGACGCCGCGGGCGGGGATAATCTTGGCGGCAAAATAGTTTTTGCCTTTGTAGGGCACACTCTCGAAGAACACGCCGTACGAGCGGGCGAGCTGGGGGACGACGATACGCTCGACGCCGTTGATGATGAAGGTGCCGTGCGCGGTCATCCACGGGAAATCCGCGAGGAAAATCTCCTGCTCTTTCTTGTCGCCGGTCGTTTTGTTCTTGAGACGCACCACCATGCTAAGCGGCGCTTCGTAGGTCTTCATCGCGCGCTTCGCGTACTGCTCATCCCAGCGCAAATCACCGAAGGTGAACTTCACGAGCTCGAGCTCAAACTTTTTGCCCGAGTGGTCCGCGATAGGAGAAAACTCTTTGAAGACGCGCTCCGCGCCTCCTTCCACGAAATCCGTGAACGACTTTATCTGCGACTCCACGAGACTCGGGAGCTTCACGAGCGGCTCACGGAACTTACCGAAATACTTCTGCGGACGCTGTTTAATTCTCACCATGTCACAATGCGCTACCCTAATCCCACCAAGGCGGGACTAGGTTTGGACCCGTTATTAAATTTTCTTATCGAAAAGCATCTTTCGATGCCACCTCCATTGCCTGAAAAGCGCAGCCGCAACACAATCAGCTTAGAGCAAATGTCGGCACAAT
>Ga0155803_102_pt1 | contig 7353 bp, 10 predicted proteins | sample RifCSPlowO2_01_FD_107457 | JGI IMG/M metagenome (GOLD analysis project Ga0155803, IMG submission 107457) | Candidatus Kaiserbacteria bacterium RIFCSPLOWO2_01_FULL_55_25
GCACATGCGCTCCAATGAACGCCTTGGTCTGCCGGAAATACTGGGCGGAAGTCGCGAGCGTTCCTTTATCACAGATTCGAATCAACCACAACGATAAGCACAACAAGAGCAATACGAAATATGGGATGTGTCGCGTCACTTTAAAAAGGGGCGCGTACCATTTGAAACTTGTCCATTGTCTATTTCAGGGCGTTGCTGATAAGATGCTTGCTTCGGGCTCCCGTAGTTCAATGGATAGAACTTCGCACTCCTAACGCGAGAATCCAAGTCCGACTCTTGGCGGGGGCACATGGGAAAGGGGATATAATCAAGGTATGCAGTGGCAAGACATCGCCATCAGTGTCGCGCAATGGGCCTCCGTCATCGCGCTTTTTCCCTCTGTTTTCAGCAGGGACAAGCCGGCGCTTTCGTCCTCACTGCTCACGACCGCCTGTATCTCCTTGTTTTTTGTCAGCTATCTGACCCTCGGCCTCGTCGTGTCGGCGATTTCTGCGGCATTCCTACTCGTGACGTGGGCCGCTCTCGCGTGCCAACAGTGGCGCATCATCCGCTCCCGCGCGGCTGATACAATGTGAGCATGGAACACGACGACCTGTTGCGCGAGACGTACCGCCTCACGCTTGAGAACAACAAAATGCTCCACCGCATGCGCAGAAATGCGTTTTGGGGCGGGCTTTTGAAATTCATCATGTATGCCGCATTTCTCCTCGTACCCGTTTGGCTCTACATGCAATATCTTGCCCCGGTGGTGGACCAGATGTTCAAAACGGCTCAGCAGATACAGGGTACGGGCGCGCAAGCCTCTGCCCAGTTCACCGATTTACAGAACGCGTGGCAGCAGTTCTCCCAGAAATTCAATCCGTCGCAACCGTAATCGTGTTGTGCTAAAGTAGCCCAGAAGCTTGGGTAGCTCAGTTGGTAGAGCATTCCCCTGAAGAGGGAAGGGTCGCCGGTTCGATCCCGGCCCCAAGCACAAACGAGTGAAGTGAGTTTGGGATTGGGGCCGGGATTGGGAAGGGGTCGTGGAACGGGAGTTCCCCGCGGAGGAAGGAATGGGAAAACCGTGGGTTTCCCAAGACCTGGGCCCCAAGCACCAAAGTATCTAGAATCCGAGAGAAAACGTCATTGCGCCGCCGGCGGGAGCGAGCCATTTTGATGTATCGAGCTTTATCTCGCGCGTTTTGCCGAGCTCCTTGTATTTGAGTAAGCCGTGTTCGAGCGCATAGTCGCAAATACCCTTGGTAATCTCTACATCCTTGAGGCAGTAGTCGCGTACTTTTTCGACTTCCCCCGCGCGCCACCACTGGAGCGACTGCGAACCGCTTGCGGTTTTATTCACACCAAGCGTGCCCTCGGCAATGGCGTCGAGCTTGAGCCGGCGACCCAGCGTCTCATACACCTCTTTCATAATATCGAGACTTTTGATGCGCGTGAGGTCGCCGGGGTAGTACTTGTTCAAAAGGGGAATATCGAAATGCTCGGAGTTGTAGCCCACAAGCACATCGGTACGTTCCAATACCGGCCAAAATTTGTGGAGCTCGCTTTCCAGATACGAAGTATAGGTGTCCGTCTCCGAATCGTGCGCGCATACTATCGCGATGGTGAGTGCCGCGGGGTCGGATGAACCGGTTTCGTTCATCCAATTGGCCGTTTCGATATCAAACGTCACGATTCTCATAGTTGTTAGAACGTAGCATTTAGAACGTAGAAAGAGTTCAAGTCTCTTTGTTTACCATAGTATTCAGCATTCTCATAATCTCGCTTAATAAACTTTCAGCTCGTTCGAGTTTTTTCGAGTCACCGAACCGCAAGCGGCGGCCGGCTTCGCACTGCGTTTCGAGTTCCGCACCCGAACCGTACGCAATAATGAGAAAGTTCCTGTTATCTTTGCCGCGTCTCCTACTGCCTTCGGTGATATTGGAAGGAATTGATATCGCCGCCCTTCGCATTTGTGAGGTTAGTCCGTATTGCTCAGCTACCGGGAAATCCTTCGTGTACGCATATATAGCGACGACCAAGTCCATACTCTTCTGCCAAACGATTAAGTCTCGGTAATGCATGTCTACTACGAACTACGAGCTACGTTCTACCCGAGACTGCTAAAAAGGTGTTCCGCGATGCGGTCTGCAGGGAGGGTCATTTCGGCGCTGGTCGCGAGATTTTTGATAGCGTAGCGGCCCTCAACGCGCTCTTTTTCACCGACCGCGATAACGAACGGCACTTTCATTTTGTCAGCTTGGCGGATTTGGTCGCCGATGCGTTTGCCGGAGAAATTGATGGCGACGGTGACGTCTTCGCGCCTGAGTGCCTGCGCGAGCTGAATGGCGTGCGCCGTCGATTCTTTGTCTACGATACAGAGCATGAGCTCGGTCGCCGGTGCGTACTCGGGAAGGAGATTGTGAGCCTCGAGGAAGTCCCTCGCGGTCACGTCGCCCATACCGAAGCCGACCGCGGGAATGCTCTCGCCGCCGAAAAGCCCCAGCAGGTTGTCGTAGCGTCCGCCGCCGAAGAGCGAGCGGCGGTTGTCTTCGTGCATGTCGTATACCTCGAATATCATGCCCGTGTAGTAGTCGAAGCCGCGCGTGATGGAAGTGTCTACTATCATATTGTGGACGCCCATGCGCTCAAGGGTGACGCGCAGTTCCTCCAAATAGGCGCTTGATGTCACGCGCTCCAATTCTTCGATGAGTTTTACGGCCTTTTCCTCGTGGGCAATCATGTCGGTCAGCTTCTGTTCAAAGTCGTCAATTTTCGCGCGGCGGTCGAGGAGGCGCGTGATATCGGCGGCATATTCCTTGGCGATGCCGACGGAGTGGTAGATAGAATCAAGGATGCGGCGGTCGGAGACGCGTATCTCAAAATCACGCTCTTCGGCACCGAGGCTACGCATCACGCCGTGTGCGACCGCGATTATCTCGGCGTCGGCCTCGACGCCTTCGGCACCGACCAAATCGGCGTTGAGCTGCCAGTGTTCGCGCAAGCGTCCGCGTTGCGGGCGCTCGTAGCGGAAGACATTAGCGATGGTGTACCAGCGGGCGGGTAGGGGAATGTCGCGCGAGCGCGCGGCTATCATACGTGCGAGCGTCGGTGTCATCTCGGGGCGGAGCGTCACTTCGCGGTTGCCGCGGTCGGTAAAGGTGTATGTCTGCTCGTTTACGATTTCTTCCGAAGTCTTGCTCCGGTAGAGTTCGGAGTGCTCCAGAATGCTCGCGCTGTATTCCTCATAGCCGAACAGCTCGCAGACGCGCTCCATGTGCTCGAAAAGATAACGCTGCAGAAATTGGTCTTCGGGGTAGAAATCCCGCACGCCCTTGTAGCTTTCGGTAGAGAGCTTCTCCCGTTTAGTCATCTCCCGTATTATACTCACGCCGTATGGAAGCGACAGCCCCGTCTGTGCAAGTCAAAGAAGCCGGCCTCGGCAAGGGGCAGGGGCTTTTTGCCGATGCCGATATCAAGAAAGGTGCGTTTGTCGCCGAATACACGGGTACAAAGGTTGACTCTAAAGCGGCGGATGCGATGAAAAGCAAGTATCTGTTTGAAGTAGACGACGAATGGACCATCGACGCGGAGCACGGCGGCAGTGTCGCGCGCTATATCAATCATTCGTGCGAGCCCAACACCGAAGCGGAAATCGTAGGCGGCCGCATCACCATCTCTGCCATTAAAAAAATTACAAAGGGAGAGGAGATAACCATCGACTACGGAGACGAATATTACGACGAATTCATCCGCCCGTACGGCTGCAGATGCGGCGCAAAGAAGCACCACTAAGCACTTCCTATCAAAATGCCGGCGAGGAATACGAGCACGCCGCCAAAAAGGACCTGCGCGATAGACGACCAGAAACTGAGTTTAAAGTAGTGGTATCGGATATAGCTGATGGCAATCAACTCTACCGCCACCACGATATACGCGAGCGTGAGAGCTGTGTTCAGGTCGGGGACGAGGAAGGGGAGCGTGTGGAAGATACCGCCGATGAAGGTCGCCACACCGACGATGGAGCCGCGGATGGCGGGGTGGCCGCGTCCTGTGTGTTCGCCCGTGTCGGATAGTCCCTCCGCGAATGCCATCGAAATGGCGGCACCGATGGCGGCGGCCGAACCGACGAGAAACGTGATGTGCGGGTCGTGGCTCGCGAACGCCGCCGCAAAGAGAGGGGCGAGTGTGGAGATGGAACCGTCGATAAGTCCCACCAACGAGGGCTGGACCACCTTGAGAAGGAACGCACGGTCCACGTCCTCTATGTGCAGGGCTTTTTCGGCCTCCAGTATCGGATTTGTCATGGCGCCATTGTAACAGAAGCGTAGCAGACGGTCGGCTTTTGCGCTTCAGAATAATTGCGGTAGTATACGGCGATGGAAAATGACCGGAAAATACAAATGTGGATGGCGGGGGGCTTTCTCGTCGTCATCGTCGCCATTGCCGTTATCGCAGGGATGTCTTCTTCCGGCACTGTTTTGCCGCAGGGAGGCTTCCAAGCGACCACCGTTGCGGACATTACGTCTGCTGACTGGGTGACCGGCAACAAGAACGCCAAAGTCAGCGTCATCACATACGGAGATTTTCAATGTCCCGCATGTGCCGCGTACGAGCCTATCTTGCAACAGCTCGAGAATGAGTATGCGTCGGACGTGAAGTTTGTATTCCGCAACTATCCGCTCCCGCAGCACCAAAACGGGGTGATAACCTCGCAAGCGGCCGAAGCCGCCGGCTTGCAGGGCAAGTTCTGGGAAATGCACGACCTCCTCTACGCGAAGCAGACCGAGTGGTCTGATGCCGCCGCCGGTGAGATAGTCTCAAAGTACCTCAATGTATATGCGCAGTCGCTCGGGCTTGATGTCGCGAAATTCAATACGGACATTAATTCGCCGGCGGTGAAGCAGAAAATCCAGACCGACATGGCGACAGCGAACGCCGCGAAGGTAAACCACACACCGACATTCTTCGTGAATCTCGTACAGATTCCGAACCCGCAAAGCGCGGCTGCATTCAAAGCGGTTATTGATGCGGCGCTCGCGTCTTCGTCCGCACAGCAGTAAGCGCTGCGCGCCCTTCTATGCAACAATTACTTGTAACACTCATGGGACTCGGCACTGCCGCAATGAACGCGGCGCTTGTACTTGTCCTTGTGGGACTTTTGAGTCCGGCATGGCGGGTACGTACACTCGGGTTCGTTCGCCGCTATGCGCTTCTCATCACGTTCGTACTGGCGGCAGGCAGTCTCGTCGGCTCACTTTTCATCCAGTATGTCGTGTTTCTCGCCCCGTGCGACCTGTGCTGGTGGCAGAGGATTTTCATGTACCCTGTAGCGTTTATTTCAGGAGTCGCACTTGTTAAAAACGTCAAGTTCTCCGACATCGCGGACTACGTGCTCGTGCTCTCGATACCGGGCGCGTTGGTTGCTCTCTACCAGCACCTCCTGCAGATGCTCCCCGCCGGCTCGCTCGTCCCGTGCGACGCCTTCGGCGACTGCGCCATCAGAAGCATTTTTGAGTTGGGCTATATCACCATGCCGTGGATGGCGCTCTCCGTTTTCGCGTTGTTCATCCTCATCGGACTCATTGCCCGCAAACAAGACTCCTAAAGCACGGGTTCGAGCTTGTGCTTCTTCAAAAATATTCCTTCGAGGGAGTAGCGGTCGTATCCGTGAAAGAAAATAGCGAGCCCAAGTCCAAAGAGGATGAGATGCGGCCACGCCGCTTCGCCGAAGTAGAGGAGGCTCAACGTGAGCCAGAATAGAAGGAACAGCGAGGTCCAGCGGATTTCGAAACCGATGACGAGGAACAGTCCGGCAAGGAATTCGATGATAAGTGCGCCCAATACGATAAAAAGCGGGTCGAACGGAAAATAATCGGTCAGGTGATACCGTGCTACCACATCGAGCGCAAGTTGCGAGTGCAGGAATTTTGCGTACACGGATGCATATATCAGGCCGAATCCGAAAAAGACGCGCATGACAGGGAAGGCGATATGGTCGAAGCGACGCGCGAGTTGCGAAAGCGCATGCGGAAGTCTTGCAAATCTGTATCTCCAATCCAACGACCAGATACCCGAGCCGAGAATCAGGAGGAGCAGAAACATGCCGATGTAATTGGCGTAGGTAAGCAGGTACAAGCCGTCCTCTATTGCGGCGAACAGGTAGAGTGCAAGCAGTAGGGCGGCGATGTAGCGTGTGAAAAGCCCCACGAGTACCATGGCGCCGCCCGCGACGAACGCAAGCTGCAAAAAGAAGCTCAAGGATCCGAATAGCGGTTCAAATGGTAGCTCAGGTCCGAATAGCGCGCCGTAGTAGCCCGATGCGATAAGGCACACACTGCAAGTAACGCGGACCATCGGGTGAGCGAGGCGTTTCAGCCGGTAGACCAATGAATCGAATCGACTCTCCACGCGGCGGTAGAGCGATGCGAATAGAACCGCGAGGGTTGTCGCGACCGAGACGGCACCCCAGAAAAAGAAATCTATTTCGTTACCTGCGTATGCCGTGAGCGGATTCGGAGACTGTGCCGCTATGTCGCGCAGAACGGTCGCGTGGTCGAGTACATAGACTTCGTGCGCCGATGCAGCGAGAGGAAGAGTGAGCGCGCCGACAAATACCGGAAGCATGAGACGGCACCTACCTGCAAAGACCGTTCCTATTGAGAGGAATGCGCAGATAGTTCGACGACCGACCGTAACGCGGTACAGACGTTCGCAGGCGATGTCTTTGCAGGTAGGTGCCGTCCCGCTCCGGGCGTGTCTCATGTATGCGTAATCATGCTCCGCTTGATGTCTTCTACAGTGCCACCGGTCTTTTTGCCGGGGTTCAAAACACCGAGCGGGTCGAAGATGTTTTTCACCTCCGCAAAAAGCTTGCACATCTTGTCGCCGAACATGATGGGCAGATAGGGTGTGCGGATAATGCCGTCGTTGTGCTCGCCCGTGATGGAGCCTTTGTATTTTGCGACCAGCGCGAAGACCTTGGGCATCAGGTCAGTAATCTCGGCGCGCGCCGCGGGATTGTCCATGTGTTCCAGCGGGATAATGTGAAAGTTGCCGTCGCCGATGTGTCCGGCGATAGTGTAGATAAAGCGATGGCCTTCGACCAGTTCGTGTAGTTCCGGAAGGAACGTCGGGTAGTCATCGGGATGCACGACGATGTCATCGATAAACGGTGCCGCGAACATGCCGCGGAGATTTTTGCGTAGCAGGCTGAAGCTCTCGCGGCGGATGGTCCAGTATTTGGCGGTCTGCGCCTCGCTTCGCGCGATTTTGGTGCGTACGGCCATCCCGTCGAGTTCGGCACGCGCTTGCTTGGCGGCCTCAAGCGCTTCCTCCGCGGTGTCTTCGGCGAATTCCGCCATCAAGACGAGCTTC
>Ga0155803_124_pt1 | contig 6643 bp, 6 predicted proteins | sample RifCSPlowO2_01_FD_107457 | JGI IMG/M metagenome (GOLD analysis project Ga0155803, IMG submission 107457) | Candidatus Kaiserbacteria bacterium RIFCSPLOWO2_01_FULL_55_25
GTCTGGGGAGGAATGCGGGCGGGTTTCGGAACTGACCTTTTTTCAAAATCGCCGCCATTCAAATTTCGCTCTGCGAAATACGCCGCAAAAAAATTCAGAAAAGAAAAAGGTGTTGTGTTTGCCCCTCCCACCCGTGCGCACACAACATCAGTTAGACTCCCTTTTAATGATGTAGAGTAATTGCTCTCCATAGACCAATCATACATCATTTGATAAAATACTTGCAAGTGTGGATAAACTCCCCTATGAAAGATAAAACAACACAGTTTGGTAAAAAACTTCGAGAAATCCGCCTAAAGAAGAAACTGTCGCAAGGCGATGTTTCTAGAATTTTAGGAGTTCACCGCACATATATTAGCGGCTTAGAAAGAGGCGCGAGAAATCCATCACTTTTAACAGTTCAAAAAGTCGCCAAAGCTCTTGGCGTAAATGCTAAAATACTTATATGAGTAAATTTGACCGACCACCAATAAATCCTGCTGAATTACAGGCACAACCAGAAGCTCAACAAGAAAAACCTCGAAAAGATGTTGAAGCGGTAAACGAAGCGCAAAACTTTTTCCGTTCTCTTGGGCTCGCCGTTGAAAACGACGGTCTGATTACAAAAGAACCGACTGAAGAGCAGTTAGTAAAATTGCGTGAATGGCACGACCAAACACGCGATGGTGGAATTGATATGCCAACGGAAAAAGCATTTTACGAAAAAGTGTTGCTCGCTATTTCGTTATGGCGACAACAGGAAGGAGAAAAAATAAACTACCTTCTTGGAAAAGGTACAGGTGTTGAAGTTGCCTTGCGAGGAAATGTTGCGGGCAGGACAAAACGTCCTATTGAATTTTCTTATAGATCACATAGCGATTTTGAGTTGTATGGTGTTGATTATGAAGCGGCAGAAAACGGTGCAAATTTAGGTGGTAAACCTGTATATACGGAGTCGTTCGTAAAAATTTTTGGAAATCAAGAATATTTCCCCGTTACTAAAACAAAGGGACTAAAAAATATCCCGCCAACACTTTTACACGAAACAGCAGAGATTGTTGATTTTGGCGGCGTGTCCGCTCGTGTGCCACAACTAGAACTTCTATTTTTGGATAAGTATCTTTCAAGAGAAAGCACACCTCGACCAGAAGGACACGACGCTGAATTACTTGCTAGACAATATGTTCTAGACCGCGCAAAAACTCATCAGTACCTAGACCAACTTGCTATTGAACCGGCAGTCGCACAAATTCAGGCGCAGACACAGAAAGATTATCAGGGACAGTTGGATAGTATAAAAAGAAATATTGCGTTTACGCGGCGAGAATTTGAGGAAGAAGAAATTGATCCTTCGCCACAAGATTTAGTTAGAAAAATAAATGAGAGAATACAATCAATGCTTGATATTCACGGCGCGAAAAAATCAATTTCTTATTCCGGTATTCGCCTGAATTTGTGGCAAGCATTAACACCCGAACAAGTTGATTCTGAAGGAAATGTTGTTGATCAAGAATTTTTGCAAAGGTTGCAAGAAAAAGTGAAGCAAATGGAAACTAGTGCAATCGAAAGGTATCGAGGAAAACATCAAGAGTTAGATCAGCTATTTGATGGAATTGAAAAGGAGTTTGCTACCGAGGCAAAAACGGAATAAAATTCTTGAATGCGGTGTGCCAGCTTTGCTGGCCTGAATGGCGGCGATTTTGAAAAAAGGTCAGTTCCGAAACCCGCCCGCATTCCTCCCCAGACCCCTCCTGCGGGCGGGAAATCAGCCGAGGCAGGGCGAATCCATTCCCCCAGACAAATTGTTTCGCCCTGCCTCGTCCGCATTAGTAGTTTTAATCATTTGGATTTTGCCCGAAATAGTTTCGAACTTTGTCCAACAAACACCGCCAATGAGGAAAATCGACTTCGCGGAATCAATACGTGCTATCAGGCGCGACAAAAAGCTTGCGGCGGTTGTGAAAAAGCACGGACCGCTGGACCTCACGCGTTACCACTCAAAACAGCGCGGCATTTTTCATGCGCTTCTGCGCTCCATCGTCTATCAGCAAATATCAGGCAAAGCGGCCGCTTCCATTCTCGCCCGCGTTGAAATGCTGTACCCGAAAGGCAAACCGACGCCACAGCTTGTGCTGAAAACGCTGGCGGGGAAACTGCGCACCGCAGGATTATCCGCACAGAAAGTCTCCTATGTAAAAGACCTTGCGAAAAGATTTCTCGACGGCACGATAGACGAAAAACGTTTCCCTGCGATGACAAGCGCGGAGATAATTGAACATCTCGTACAAGTGAAGGGCATCGGCGTGTGGACGGCCCATATGCTCCTCATATTTACGCTCTATCGACCGGACATTCTGCCGGTCGGCGACCTTGGTATTCGCAAAGGATTCCAGCTCGTGTATAAACTCCGCACTTTGCCGGATGCTAAAAAGATGGAAATGCTGGCGCGGCCGTGGCGCTCTCACGCCACGGCCGCATCGTGGTACCTTTGGCGGGTCGCCGACGAGGCGAAGCCGCAAAAGAAAGCCTAGAGTGTCTTGAAGGTCGTACCTGCCACCTCGCCGTTTGCCCCCATGATGAGAATGTCTTTGTGGAGGTCATACTGCTTATCACCGTCGTCGACGTAGAGCAACACCTGATATGAGCCCGCCGCCGCGGTCGCCCGCAGAAGCGGGACGGACATATCGCTCCACGTACCGGCATCGAAGCGCGCCGCGCCGAGCACGCGACCACTCTCATCACGAATCGCGACCCAGCCCATTTCATTGAGCGTCACCGACGCGACAGAGACACTTGTTCCTGCCGCTTGGTCACGAACGGTAACAGCCTCGCCGGTACCCACCATCGACGGATTCAGAGCTTCCTCCGTCGAGGTCGACTCGCTTGGTGTCTTTGTGTCTGTCGCGGTGCCCCCGTTGCCCACGGGCCGCGCAAACATAAGCCATGCCGCTAATAGAACAACTACGACGACCGCTGCCCCGATAATCGCCTGCGTATTCCTGTTTTTTATATCCATACTGCGCACGCACGTATTAAGAAACCCGATATACCCGCAGTGTAGAACGCCCTGTACCCCTGTCAAACACTCTCGATTGCCGATACAACCGCTTCGATTTCGTTGCGCGACACAGCGCCTTCGCGCAAGATAACAGGCGCTGTACCGGAAACATCTACCACACTGGATGGTTTGCGCGCCGGTAACTCACCCGCATCTACAATCAGATCAATATTCCACGTTCCAACATTTTGCAAAACGTTTGAATGTTCCTCAAGCTGAGCCATGATGGCATCGACTGAACACTGCGGGACCTCCCCCGCCCTGTTCGCACTGGTCGCAGTAATGGGTCCGCCGAACGCATGAAGCATTTCGATACAAAACGCGTTGTCGGGAATACGGAAACCGAATGTCGGTATATCTTTTGAAATGCCTGTGTCCATGCCCGTCTTTTTCCTGACCACGAACGTGACCTGTCCGCGCGGAAGTTTTTCCGCAAACACCCGCGCCGCATCCGAAATCTCGCCGTACTTCCCCGCCATCGCAATATCGCTCACGATAGCGTGCACAGGCTTCCCCTCGTTGCGACCTTTGACGGCAAATATTTTTGCCACCGCCTCATCGGACAATGCGTCCACGCCGAGGCCGTAGAGCGTGTCGGTGGGGTACAGAACGACGCCGCCCGCGCGAAGCTGGGTTGCCGCGCGCTCCGCCGCCTCCCCGATATTGTGTTCCGTAAGCACGATGCGTTCCATAGCGGCTATGCTACCGAAAATGTCCGCTTTCTGCTATAGTTTTCCCGTTCGCGCGCTTAGCTCAGTGGTAGAGCATTGTCTTGACGTGACAAGGGTCGGGGGTTCGATTCCCTTAGCGCGCACCGGACGAAGTGAGGTGCAGCTAGTACAGTGCTTGAGCACTGTGCGTAAGGAATCGAACGGCGGAGCGATGCCGCGCGAGCTTGCGCGGCCGCGAGCCGGTGCCCAGCCCGAGCCGAGCGGCGGCGAGGTGAGAGGCGCGGGCGAATCCTTCACCGCGCACAAAACCTACTTCATCTGCGGCACGGGCCGCGGCTCTTTTTGGTCGTCATCGTCGTCTTCCTCAACGCCAATAGTTTCCTCGTCCGCAAGGAATCCACCCGCCTGAATGTTCCAAAGTTTGTGATAGAGACCGCCACGCCTGAGCAACTCCGCGTGCGTCCCGTCAGCAATGACTCTCCCTTTCTCAAGTACTACGATGCGGTCCATTTTCATAATGGTAGAAAGACGGTGCGCAATGACGACGACCGTCTTTTCCTGCATCAAAGTCTGCAGCGCGTCCTGAATAAGCGCCTCCGATTCCGAATCGAGACTCGAGGTCGCTTCGTCGAGCACGAGAACGGGAGCATTTTTCAGTATGGCGCGCGCGATAGCGACACGCTGACGCTCGCCGCCCGAGAGCTTCACGCCGCGCTCGCCGACATATGTCTCATACCGGAGCGGCAGCCCTTCTATAAATTCGTGACAGTGCGCTTTCTTTGCCGCCTCTATCACCTCTTCGTCGGTCGCTGTGCGGCGGCCATAGCGGATATTCTCCATGAGCGAACGGTGGAAGAGCACAGGCTCTTGCGGCACGTACGAGATGGCGTCGCGCAGGCTTTCCTGCGTCACGCGCGCGATGTTCTGCCCGTCTATTTCGATACTCCCGCCGGTGACATCAAACAACCGTAGCAAGAGCCGTGTCACGGTGGATTTGCCGGCCCCCGACGGGCCGACGAGTGCGACTTTTTGTCTTCCGGAAATGAGGAGGTCGAAATGCGAAAGAATCGGCGAGGTCGCGTCCTTGAAGAAAAAGTTCGTATCCTTGAACACGATCTCGCCACTCGTCACCGCGAGCGGCTTGGCACCCGCTGCATCTTTGATGCCATGCGACTGCTCCATGATGTAGACCATCTCGCTTGCATCGGAAAAAGCGTCGAAGAATCGGCGCATATCGCGGTTGATGCCGACGAGCCGGTCGAAGACCGTCATGAGATAGGCCTGAATGAGTACGAAGTCTCCGACGGTGAGCAACCCCTGTTGCCAAAATTTGATAGCACCGTAATACAGGCCGACTTCTATGCCGACAATGAAAAGCCCGATGCCTCCCCAGAACCACCCGTCAATGAGCCAATTGCGCAGGGTCGCCTTGCGCCACACTTCGACGACGCGGTGAAAACGTCCCCACTCATGTGCAACACCCGAAAAAAGAATGACGGCCGACTGATTGCCTATCGCATCGGCAAGTGCGCCTGTGATGCGCGTGTCGGCCTCCGAGCGCGCGTTGCGCGCGGGCTGTCTTAGCTTCGCGACCCACAATTGGAACCATACGAATGCGATGCACCAGAGCGCGAGCGCAACACCGAGGACGCTATTGCGCGCGAACAGTATGCTGACGGCACCGATGACGAAGATGACGGTTGGTATCAGTGTTATCATCACCGTATCGAAAAGCGTCTCGTACGCGCGTGCGAACTTCGTCACGCGATGTGTAAGCGAGCCTGCGAAATTGGAAATGAAGAAACCGTACGAATGGCCCATGAGGTATTCGAACGCGCTATCGAAGAGCTCGGCCATCACGCGCGACTGCATGGTCACGTTCCACATATCCTGCAAACGGCGGAATATGCGGTCGGAGAGCCACGCGATGCCGACGAGAACGAGAAGTCCCATAAGAATCTGAACAGTTGCCGCATCACGTGTGCCGGTCGCGAGGATGTTGAACAGCTGCTTCAAATAGAGCGGTGCTACAAGGCTCGCCGCCTGAACGGCGGCACCGGAAACGAATATAAGAGCAAGATATCCGCTGTATTTCCTCGTGTGCTCGTAATACACCCGGAGAACCGAGCGGGCGCTTGCCAGTTTCTTGGGCTCGCTTTCCATTGAGCCACTCTAGCGCAATACAATCCTTTCAGCTATTCTCGGCTGATGCGCATCCTCGGCATAGAAACCAGTTGCGACGAAACTGCCGTGTGCCTGATTGAGGCCGACGGAGCATTCGAAGCGGACCTGCCTCGCCGAAGCGAGAGCAAGGCGGGCTTCAGATACAAAGTGCTTGGGAACGGCTTGCTCTCACAGGCGGCACTGCACGCCCAATACGGCGGCGTGTTCCCCAATCTCGCCAAGCGCGAGCATGCCAAAAATCTCGTCCCGCTTCTGTACAAGGCACTCGAAGAGGCCGGCATACTTCTCCCAAACACGATGCCCGCCGCCGGCGCCGCGCTTGTTCCGTTGAAACAGATGCTCGAACGCGAACCCGAGCTTTTCGCACTGATAGTCCCCTTTTTGCTGAAATTTCAGAAACCGGATATTGACGCTATCGCTGTCACAGCCGGCCCCGGCCTCGAGCCCGCGCTTTGGGTCGGGATTAATTTCGCAAAAGCGCTCTCCGCCGTGTGGGACATTCCGCTCGTCGCCGTCAATCATATGGAAGGTCACATCGTACTCTCGCTCATGGATACGAGAGGCACAGATATTCATTCAAACATTTTGCAAAACATTAGAATGTCGGGGAGGCTCGCAAAATTCGAATTTCCCTTGCTCGCGCTCCTTATTTCCGGCGGACATACCGAGCTCGTTCTTTCAAAACAATTCGGTGTGTACAAACTCATCGGCGAAACGCGCGACGACGCGGCGGGCGAAGCATTCGACAAGG
>Ga0155803_116_pt1 | contig 6561 bp, 7 predicted proteins | sample RifCSPlowO2_01_FD_107457 | JGI IMG/M metagenome (GOLD analysis project Ga0155803, IMG submission 107457) | Candidatus Kaiserbacteria bacterium RIFCSPLOWO2_01_FULL_55_25
TTCCAACCCTGAAGTAGTTTGACTGCGAGATTGTTATCCATGGTCTTTCCTTTTGGGTTGCATCAAAGATCAAGTGAGAAGATTATGACACAAGATTACATAATATCAATATATATTGATGATATCATCGTGATAAAATACTTATGTTTCGTATAGATATTCAAGGTATATGTCAAAAATAACCGATGAAAGAGAGCTATTGAAAAAATTGGCTGATTTTGGACTGAGTGAAAAGGAGAGTCGGGTGTACTTCGCGCTTTTACCCTATCGCGACATTGGCTCTTCAAAGCTCATTCGCGCTACTGGCTTGCACGGACAATTTGTCTACGACGCGCTCGAGAAATTGGAGGAGCTTGGGCTTGCAAAGCACGTGATTCAGAATGGCCGCAAGAAATTCAGCGCAAATTCTCCTAAACGCATCCTGTCACTCATCGAGGAAAAGAAATTGTCAGCCCAATCGGTTGTTCGACAACTGCAAGACCGCTTTGCTGGCGCACATGAACAAGATTTCGAGGTATTACAGGGCGTGAACGCTTTTGTTGCACATCAACTGGCGATGATTGAGCGCGTTCCGGAAAATAGCACAGTCGACGTCATCAGCGGCCCGAACGACCAATACTTCACAACACTTGATGACGAGGGAGCAGCAGAGGATTATGAACATATTCGCGCAAAGAAAAACATTCGCATTCGATACATCGGCGCGAATTCACAGATCGAAAAATTCAAACGGTGGGAACACGAGCGAAAACACTGGACATACAAGATCTTTCCCGGTCTATCGACCGGCTTGGTTGATATCGGCATATGGCAAGATAGCGTTATTTTCAATATTTACGGTAATCCGCTTCTCTCGTTCGTACTCACCAGCAAAGAAGTAGTCGACGGGTATCGCGAATTTTTCGAAGCGCTTTGGAACTTGTCGACGAAATAGCTAAGCGCGGACGTAGCGGAGGAGTCCGAGTATTTGGCCAAGCAGAAGTATCGAGAGGGACGGGACGCCGGCTTCGCCGAGAAAAGTGAAATCCTGATTCACAGCCCACCGTATATACGTCTGCGCCGCTATGAGTGCGACGAGCGCGACAAATGTAAGCAGTGTCGACGCGACCGCGAACCAAAACACGAGACTTTCTTTTGTTTCTTTTTTCATGAGCTCAGAATATCACATCATTCAAACGGTTTTACCTCGAACGTGAAGAGTGCGTCACCGATATAGCTCACCACCGCGCCGATGAGTGCGGCGGCGATACGCGCCTCGATATAGGGAAGTTGTATCTGCGAGACGCCGACATAGGTCACGAAGACGACGACGCACAGTGTACCGAGCCCGACGAACAAAGAGATGGCAACGCGGCCCGTGTGCACCCATTTGCGGAAGGACCATAGGCGGTTGACGAAAAAAGAAATAGCGACCGCCGTGAGAAAGCCGAGTACCGTCGCAACGAGATAATTTACGTTGAACACGAACATGAGGAGGGCAATGACGGCGAGGTCGGCAAGGAATGTGCCGAAACTTACCGCTTGGTATTTAAAAAATTGCACATGCGTCTTCTGCATATGCTGATTATAGCCCCTGTGATATAGTGCCCCTGTCTGCGTAAGGATACGCACAGGCAGACGCATTAGTAGTGGGCCTTCGGATAGGTAGTTCTCCCCTCGAAAGGAGACCTAAAATCTGGAGGTCCGTTAGACCTTAGAACTATGGAATCGAAAGTGTATTCCGTCGAAATCGGCGGCAAGACCTTATCAGCAGAATTTAACGATTGGGCCGACCAAGCCAATGGCTCGGTACTCGTCCGCTACGGCAACAGTGCAGTTCTCGCGACCGCGGTGATGGGCCGTGAGTCCGACAAGGACTACTTCCCGCTCTCCGTCGAATACGAGGAGCGTTATTACGCTACGGGCGCTATTCTTGGCTCGCGCTTCATGCGCCGCGAAGGGCGCCCCTCCGACGAGGCAGTGCTTTCGGGCCGCATGGTAGACCGCACGATACGCCCGCTCTTTCCGAAAGGACTGAAGCGCGATGTGCAGGTCATCCTCACCGTACTCTCGCTCGAAGAGTACGACACCGACATTCTCGCCATCAACGCCGCATCGCTCGCACTCGCGACATCAAACATCCCGTGGAACGGTCCGGTTTCAGCAGTGCGCATCGGACAGGAAGAGGGGACCAACGAGTTCATCGTCACTCCGACATACAAACAGCGCGACGAAGACGGCACTCCGCGTGCAATCCTCGACCTCACCGCCTGCGGCAAAGACGGACTCATCAACATGATTGAAGTGGGCGCAAAGGAAGTCTCGGAAGAGACGCTCGAGCGCGCTCTTGCGATGGCAAGCGAAGAGATCGAAAAGGTTCAGGCATGGCAGAAGAAAATCGTCGCCGAGCGCGGCGCAGAGAAGACTGAATTCGTCGCACCGGGTGCCGACGAAGCGACCCGCGCAGCGTATGAATCGTTCCTCGCACCAAAACTCATCGCGTACAAGGGCAAGCTCGACAAAGGTGACCTCGGAACACTCAAAACCGAGTGGGCAAAACACGTCGCCGAGAATGTACCGGAAGCGAAGCCGCAAATCGCGGGTAACTACCTCGAAGACAAGCTCGACGAATACGTACATGAACTCGCTATCGCCGAAGGGAAGCGTGTAGACGGCCGTGCATTCGATGAGATACGTCCGCTCTTTGCGCGTGCGGGAGAAATCTCTCCCGTCCTGCACGGCGCCGGATTGTTCTACCGCGGACAGACACACGTCTTGGCCACACTCACGCTCGGCGGTCCCGGAGACGCACAACTTCTCGACACGATGGAATCTCAGGATACAAAAAAACGCTTCATGCTCCACTACAACTTCCCGCCGTTTTCCGTCGGCGAGACGGGACGCGTCGGCGGCATGAACCGCCGCATGATTGGTCACGGCGCGCTCGCGGAGAAATCACTGCGCGCAGTGCTCCCGACCAAAGAGATATTCCCGTACACCATCCGTATCGTGAGCGAGTGTCTCGCGAGCAACGGCTCGACATCGATGGCTACTGTCTGCGCGGGCACACTCGCACTCATGGACGCGGGCGTCCCTATCGCAAAGCCGGTCGCCGGTATCGCGATGGGGCTCATGTCCGACCCGAAGAGAAACGCGTACAAGGTGTTCACCGACATTCAGGGGCCGGAAGACCATCACGGCGATATGGACTTCAAGGTCGCCGGCACCAAGGACGGCGTCACCGGCGTTCAGATGGATGTGAAGGTGGAGGGCGTACCGCTCAAGGTCTTGACCGAGGCGTTTTCACAGGCAAAAAAGGCGCGACTGCAAATTCTTGATGTGATAACGGGTGCGATTCCCGCGCCGCGCGCCGATATCTCGCCGCGTGCGCCGAAAATCCTCACCACGCAGGTCAAGGTCGACCAAATCGGACTCGTCATCGGTCCCGGCGGCAAGACCATCAACGGAATCCGCGAAGAAACGGGCGTTGACGACATCACGATTGAAGACGACGGCATGGTGTATGTGACCGGCCGTGGCGGTGCAGCGGAGCTCGCACTCAAAGCCATCATGGACCTCACGCGCGAATACATGGTCGGCGACCGCTTCGAGGGCCCGGTCGTGCGTATGATGGACTTCGGTGCGTTCGTGAAAATCGGCCCCAACGTGGATGGCCTCGTCCACGTATCTGAAGTCGCGCCGTTCCGTATCGGTAAAATATCGGATGCGGTGCAACTCGGCGACACTGTTCCCGTCGTCATCAAGGAAATTGACGAGAAAGGACGCTATAATCTCTCTATCAAAGCCGCTGATCCGGATTGGGCCTCGAAGAAGGGTCTCAAGCCGGCGCAGGGTGGAGAAGATCATGGACGAGAAAGACGCGACGACAGGCCCCGCAGACGCATCTAACAAAGCGCAAGGCGCGCCTATAGGCGCAACCAACACGGGCGCGGCAGGTCAAACTGCCGCGCCCGTGTCCGTACCGACTCCTACTCCGACTCCGACTCCTACTCCTACTCCTACTCCTACTCTGAAAACAACAATCGGAAACGATATCGCCAAAATCCTGCAGGACGTGAAACTACCCGAGCGGCGCGACACGAAAAGTGCGGGCGACGTGAAGCCGCCCAAACAGATTGAAATTTCTCCGCTCCTCTCGGAGACCGCGACCGCGACCGAACAAGCGGCACAGCCGGTGATAACAGCACAGGCACCGGTGATACCTAAGCCGGAATCCGACGCGCTCGTTTCGATGCACACACTGCGCGACGACCTCAAACAGGTCGTACGTCAAGATAAGATCTCGTATGTGCGCGCCGCCGCACTCGAGTCCGAGAAACGCAAGAGCGAACCCGAAGAAGTGGCCGTCCCGCAAAGCACCAGCCGTCTTCGCGGAATACTGTTTGCGGTCGGATTGCTTTCGCTCCTCGGACTCGCGGCCCTCGGCGGTGTATACATCGCCGTCGAACAACAATCGGCACCTCTCCCGCAACAAAAAAGCGACTCCCTTGTATTTGCGGAGCAAAGCGCAACGCTCCCGCTCGGCAACACCGATTCGAGAGCGCTCAAGAGCGAGCTCGCTCAGGTACGCAACTCGTCTCATGCAAGCTTGGGCTCCATCACACGCATCGTCCCCACCGTGAGCGACACATCGGGCGACGGGACGGTGACGACGCGTCTTGCGGCGCTCTCGGAATTCTTTGCCTCCATCGGCGCACATCCGCCGGCGGATCTTTTGCGAGCACTCTCCGAAACCTTTTTCCTCGGCATTCACACCGTGGACAAAAACGCGCCGGTCTTTGTCATCCCCGTCACCTCCTACGACCATGCGTTCGCCGGCATGCTCAGCTGGGAGGCACAAATGAACTCCGACCTCTCACCGATGTTCATGCCGCTCTCAGCGCTTACCACAGGCGAGGACGGTATCCCGACAAGGCGGAATTTCAGCGATGTCGTCATGCGCAATTATGATGTGCGCGCACTCAAAGACGACAGCGGCAACATCGTGCTCTACTACTCGTTCCCGACAAGAAATATCCTGATTATCGCCGAAAGCCCGTACACCTTTGCTGAAATACTTACCCGACTGCAGGCGGCGCGCAGTCTTTGACCGGCTCTCTGGACACGTGAACAGTCGCTCGTGTATTATGCGCGCATCGGGGACACACGCTTGAAATTCATTTTTTATACATACTGATAAAATCATACTTGACGACTATGACTGCGATGAAGAAAATACCGCAATCCGACTTGGAGGAACTGCGCATCGCGCTTACGACCGAGCGTGACAACCTCGAAGAGGAGCTCGCGGGACACGGGCGGGTGCTCAACGACGCGGGAGACTGGGAGGGTGCGAGTATCGGATTTGACGGCGAGGAGGCCGACCCCAACGACGTCGCCGACCAGATAGAAGAGCTCGTCACCAACGTGCCCCTCGTCGCCGAACTGGAGGAAAAGCACACTGACATCGTGGAAGCACTCGAGAAAATGGAACAGGGCGTCTACGGCATCTGCGAGGAGGGCGACGAACCTATTCCGCTTGACCGCCTCAAAGCAAATCCGTCCGCCCGCACCTGCGTCGAACACGCCCTCGACTAAACGCGGTACAATATCCGCGTGGGAAACAAGCAAAAGATAGCTTCAGGCTTCGCGCGCGTCTTCGGCGCGCAGCCGATGTTGCCGCAGGCGACCGTCGTCTCGGTGGAGTGCGATATCGTCAAGGGACTGCATGCATTCACCATCGTCGGCCTTCCGGATAAATCCGTGGAGGAAGCAAAAGACCGCATCGCGGCGGCGATAAAGAACACGGGTGACGAAGAAGAGTTCGAATCGCCCAAGCGGAGCAACAAGAAAATAGTGCTCTCGCTCGCGCCTGCGGAATTGAAAAAAGAGGGGGCGGCGTTTGATGTGCCGCTCGCGCTCTCATTCCTCCTTGCGTCCGAGCAAGTGCCGTTTGACCCAGCGGGAAAACTATTTGCGGGGGAACTTTCGCTCGACGGCGGCGTGCGCAGGATTGCGGGAGTCCTCTCAATCGCCGCGGCCGCGCGCGCGGGCGGATTTACCGACCTCTATGTGCCCGAAGAGAATGCCGCCGAAGCATCTCTCATTTCCGGACTCCAAATTCATCCTATTTCTTCACTCGAAGACGTCGTCCGGCAACTGACCTCAAGGAAAAAAGAGAGCCCGCGCGTTCAGCGGCCGGTGCGCATGCATGAAGACGACAACACCGCACTCGATGAAGTGCGCGGGCAGGAGAGCGCGAAACGCGGACTCATCATCGCCGCCGCGGGCGGACACAATATCGCCCTCTATGGCCCGCCAGGGACGGGCAAGACACTGCTTGCGCGCGCGACCGTCTCGATACTTCCGGACCTTTCCGAGGAAGAGATGATAGAGGTGACGACAATTCATTCGCTTTCGGGAACGCTGGGCGGCAGTGTCATGTTCCGCCCGCCGTTCCGCTCTCCGCACCACACATCCTCGTACGCCGCGCTCATCGGCGGCGGCTCTTCGGGGATACGTCCCGGCGAAGCGACACTCGCGCACCGCGGCGTGCTCTTCGCCGATGAATTTCCCGAATTC
>Ga0155803_121_pt1 | contig 6332 bp, 9 predicted proteins | sample RifCSPlowO2_01_FD_107457 | JGI IMG/M metagenome (GOLD analysis project Ga0155803, IMG submission 107457) | Candidatus Kaiserbacteria bacterium RIFCSPLOWO2_01_FULL_55_25
CGAAGAAAATCGTCCGACACCGAGGTAGCTCAACGGGCAGAGCATCAAGTTCGGAACTTGACCGCGGAGGTTCGATTCCTCCCCTCGGAACAACAAAACACAGGGGCTCCCATGGGAGTCTCTGTGTTTATGTACACGAGGGAGCGAGACATCTGCATGTCTCGCGTGAGGATTCGAACGCCGGAGCGATGTGCGACGAGCTCGTCGCACCGCGAGGCGGTGCCCAGACAAGGCCGCGCGACGGCGCGGCCTTAGTCGAGGGAGATTCCTCCCCTCAGAACAAATACGTTCAAGAAACCTTTTTTGCCACCAAGAGGCCGAGTTCTTTGCCAAATTTCGACGACATCGCCCGGCCCAGCATATCGAGGTCAACGGTCAGACGCTGTTTTCTTGTGGGCTTCGGGTCTATGAGGACAGCCGTGTGTGACTGAGAGTCGATAGATTCAATAAGAGCATCATGAATCCGTGGGGCCGACTCCTTTCCTGAGTGGATCTCATGAGAGTGGTATTCAACCCATACGTCCCGATCATTCTCAATATGTTCCGTGATGAGAGCAAACAAGTCTCCGATTTTAGAATGTGTGTATGCTTCAAACACCAAGCCGATGTTCTTGTTCTTGAGTAGTGCGTTGATTTTGTCGCAGGAGTTGATAGTGGAAATTCCCTCGTCAAAATTAAAGCGCGTCATTATGGGCATGTCGGTGCGGAACGCGTCCACGTCGTCGGAGCCAATTTTCGCGCCGAGCCTGACCGCCAAGTCCTCCTGGTCGTGTAAGCCGAATCCGTTGCGGTAGAGCGTCATTTGCAAACACGCAGCGGCACAGCATTTCGGCTTTTGGATAAGCGGAATGTACCTAGGATTCAAAGTAATTGCGCTCATGAAATCGGTGCGCAAATCGTAGCATTCCCCGCAAGGGCGGCAATTGATTCCGTCAAAATGCGTTGACTTTTTCTGGCAAGCTCGCCTCACATCGCTCGTAAAGAGACGGAATATATAGTATTCTCTCTTTGTTTGATATAAGCTCCCGTCGTTCAATGGATAGGATATATCCTTGCGGAGGATACGATGTTGGTTCGATTCCAACCGGGAGCACCAGATACGCTTTGAAGCCCAAGAGGTAGCGCCCCTTTATTGGTAGATATCGTGTGAGCCAATGTCGAGAAACACGACCTCATCCTTTTTCTTGTCGAGAAACTCAAACAAAATCCTATATCGTTGGCTGACGGAAAAACTCCATTGTTTCTTGAGCTTACCGTGGAGGCGATGCGTATCGAGGCGCGAATCGAACGCATCATGGCGAAACAGTGCGATACGCCCATCGGCGAGTCGTTGTAACTGCGATTCCAGGTTTTTGTAGCTACGACGATATCGTGGATGGACGTAAATCGTCATGCCGTTAGGATTGTTATGAAAGCCTCGCCAGTTTACCTGCGCGACGAAGTTTTTTTGCTTCTCGCGACCATTCCAGCACGTTTTCCTCGGATACTGAATTACCGGCACGAGCAATAAGCTCATCGAACTCCTTTTTGGGGATCACAACGAGGTCGTCGTTGCCCGCCAGCTTTTTTGGGATTGTTATCATTGCCATACGCCCGAATTATAGCATATCGTCGTTTTTTCCACATTTCGCGCAGTTATTCGCATTGCACGAGAGGCCTCTGGGGCGCATCATAGGGATATGTTTTCGCGCTTCAACCGCGGCCTGCCTGTGCGTATGCAACGCACGCAGACAGGCTCTTCGGTCCTTGCCGCACTTGTGCTTGTCGGAGGCCTCGCCGTTGCCACACTTGCAGTGCAAGCTCTTTCGGGCCCGCAGAATCCGCAGGCGCAGTCGGCGGCAGGCAGTGTGTGGGATAACGCGCAACAACCGACAGTCACCAACATGACGGTGTCGGCGCCAACAACCCCCACGTCAGCCGCGGGCGCATCAATTTCGAATAACTCACCAAAGGATTGCAACGCAGCAAAGCAAGTAGCCCTCAATAAGACATCAGATCCAACCGCTCGAAGCACCGGCAGTGGCAAGTCGGGCATATTGGACTCGTGTCACGGTGCATATTTGATATCGGGGAAAACTGGCAAGAGTGTGAGTGATTACCAGTGCGTTGGACGAAGCGGGTCAGCCCTGATTGTCAACGGTACGGTGACCGTGGTATCTAGCGCTGACAAAGGAGTAAAGGACGGTACGTGTAACATCAAGGTTTGCAACGGTAGTATGGCAGAAAGTAGCTGCGCAGCCGCTAAGCTTTACAACGGAGGCGTTTTCTCATCGTTGGTGAATGGTGCTCCAGTACTAAATAATTCACCCATAGCACAAACGATGAATTACGGATACGGCCAGACCGGTGCACCAGCTGGCGGAGTATCTGTAGCCAACGGGTATTATGTCGACGCCAACGGCGTCACTCAAATCGAGTCTGCATTTAACCCGTCAACCGCAGCCACCACCCCGATTAAAGGGTGGTCGGAAACATATGACTCGACACAGGCGTGGCCAGCTGACGATAAATCGGCTGACCCGATGAAGTTCGCCCCCGTAAATGCGGAAGGTGACCCGACGATATATTCAGCCGGTCTTCGGGGCTGTGCCGACGGCAACTGCGATACATTAACGAAAGAAGATTTGACGCCGGAAAAGCAGACCCCAGACCCAACACTTGACTGCAACTCTCCAGGCAATGAGAACGCAAATAATCCGCGTTGCTGGCCCACTCTGACAGGAAATAAAACAGGGGGGTGCCCGGCGGGGCAAATCAACGTCGGCGGAACCTGTAAGACGCAGGGAGCGACCATTGAGCGCCGTGACACGGGAAGCAGAGACGGGCGCGACGGACAACAGCAGACACCCGAGAAGCCGGGCGGCGGGGGCGGCGGGCTCGACGGGCTTATGAAAGCGATTTTGGGCGGACTGGCACAAGGACTTGCGAAGGGTCTCGCACAGCAGCCGGCGCAGGCGTGTCCGTCGGACCCGAATGCGTATCAGCAGCAACAGCAGCAGTACAATCAGCAGATGCAGCAGTACAACTATCAGCTTCAGCAGTACAACTACCAACAGCAGTTGAGCTACATGAACGGCATGCCCGCTCCGATTCCTCCGACTGCGCCGCAGCCGTGCACGCCGAGGTCGGATTCAAACACCTGCCCCGCGGCGCCGCAGCAGCCGAATCCGGCGGGATGTCAAAACGGCACGTGGAGACCGATAACGACACAGCAAGGCAACGGCTATCAGTGCACCACGGGATGGCAGTGCGTGCCGGGCGGCGGCACCGTGCCAAAAGCGGAGATTTCCTGCAGTCCGAAAGTTGCCGACGTCGGTATGACTGTCACCATTGCATACGGATGCAGTAATGCGACCGGCAGTACCGGACAGGGTTTCGATACGCAAAATCAACTGTCAGGCTCGACGACCACCGTCATCTCGGCGCCGCCGGCGGGAGCGACCAGCGCAAACTTCGTACTCAACTGCACCAATCAGGGGGCCTCGGCGCGGGCGCAGTGCTCTGTGCAAATAGGGCGCCCGACCATCGTGCTCGTCGCGAATCCCAAGGTCGTCGACCCTGGCAAGGCGTCGACCATCGGCTGGATAACAACCGGCATGCAGTCCTGTGTCGTCTCCAGTCCTGAAGACGGCGCGTTTACCGCCGAGAACGCAACCAACACTAGCGTCAACGGCATGGCAAGCACCTCGCCGCTCACTTCTCCGATTCACATACTTCTGCACTGTGTCACCGTCGGTGGCGGGACGCGCGACGCGACGACCACAGTGAGCGTCGTAGGACAGCCGGATATTATTGACCCGGACCCGAATAGTGGCACGGTGACCGTTCAATCGACTGCTGATGCCACATCAACCTCGCGCGGCAGCACCGTCACCATCTCGTGGAGCGCGACGAATCCGCCCTCGGGTGCGCACATCGCGCTCTGGCTCTATGATGTGCGGCTCAACACGACGACCGCGCTCATCGCCGACGGCCTCGCCGCGAGCAGTACCTATGCGTGGCACCTGCCGAACGCCAACGACACGTGTGACCCAGAGTCCATCGATGTCTGTGGCGCCGACCTCGTACCGGGCAGGCAGTATGGTATCGAAGCAGACCTGTATACCGACACCTCCGACCCGAATAATCCCAACATCGTTGATTACGGATTTACGCCCGATCCGTTCACGATAAGTAGTTAAAGTCCGAGAAACTCCAGTATTTTGTGCGGGAGCGGCTCTTTCATGTGCCGCTCTTCCGCATGCTCTTTCAGGTAGGCGCGAATCTCTCGCGGGTCGACGTGCTCAATGGGGATGATGAGATTTGGTGCGAGGATTTTTGTGGTGTCGACGAGCAGAAGAGGGCGGTGGTGCGGATGTTCGTCTTCCACCCAGAAGGCGATGATTTCGCGATAGCGGTGCAGGGTGCCGTTGATGCGGATGCCGCGCTCGGAAATTTCGAAATTTGTGATATCCGGCGCTTGCCGCGACTGCAGGGCGATGGTCGCCGCCGCGACGAGAATCAAAATAGCAAAGAGGACGTCGTGAAAGAGAATGCTCGTGACGGCGATGGACACCGCAACGATACCGAGCGCCAAATACCAGTCGCTCCCGCGCTCTACGTGCTCGTGCTCATACGCACTCCAGTGCAACACCGCATTCTGATTGGGCATACGTACCCAAATTGTATCATCCGCGGGTGCGAACGGGCGTTGTATGCTACAACAGTTGGACAGGGAGGGGTCGGATAGTGGTTCATTCCAGCGCACTTGAAATGCGCCAGGTCGCAAGGCCTCGTGGGTTCGAATCCCACCCCCTCCGCATATGCATTCTTTTACGGGTATTGTTCAACGAAGCTCAAAACGGGCGACTGCGCTCGGATATCCGACGGCGAACATTCCCTTGAGCGATGATTCCTCCGGCGTGTACGCGGCGCGTGTTTTTGTCGACAATCAGGTCTACCGCGCGGCGGCGTTTGCCGACCCGAAGCGGAACATTCTGGAAGCGCATATCGTGGATTTCGACGGTGATTTGTACAACAAAGAGATAACAATCGAGCTTGTCAGAAAAATGCGCGACACGAAGCAATTTGAAGACGACGACGCACTGCGTGAGGCGATTGTCGACGATGTTGCAAAAGTGCGGGAATACTTTAAGAATTGAGCGATGTTTGCAGGGATTACACAGGCGGTGGGTACGGTCGTTTCGGCCTCGACGCAGAGTCGATGCCGTACGGTGCGCATACGCACGCCTCGCGGATGGAAACTCATTCTTGGGCAGAGTGTGATGGTCGACGGCATTTGCTCCACTGTGGAAAAGCGCGGCGCAGATTTTTTTGAGGTCACGTATATGCCGGAGACGCTGTCGAGGACGACAGCCCCGTCGTTTTCCAAAGGGACATTGCTCAATCTTGAGCGGTCGCTCAAACTCTCCGACTTTGTTGACGGACATTTAGTCGCGGGGCATGTCGATGCCTCCGCCCGCATCGTCGCCGTCAAAGCGACGGGTAGCTCAAAGACATTGACCATTGAGCTGCCGAAAGAATTGAAAGCGTACGTGTCCGCGCGGGGCTCCGTCGCGATAAACGGCATCAGCCTCACGGTCGCGCACAAAGAGGGTCGGATGGTGACCGTGGCGTTGGTACCGTTTACACTCGCACATACAAATCTCAAAGGTCTTGAGAAGGGCGATAAGGTCAATGTGGAAATAGACCTTCTAACGCGCTCTCTAGTCTCGCGGGCGCGAAAGTGATACCATTCACTTGATATGCAACGCAAAGAATTTCTCAAGAAAGTTGCGACGCGCGATGCCTCCAAACTCAAAGTCGGCATTGTCGTCGCGGATTTCAATCCTGATATTACGGGAAATTTGTTCGAAGGCGCGCTCAAGGCACTCAAGGAATGGGGTGTCAAAGAGCGCAACATCAGCATTTTTCGCGTCTACGGCTCGTTTGACCTTACCTATGGCTGCGACCTTATGCTCAGGAAACATAAGCCCGATACGGTCGTTGCGCTCGGTTGCATCGTCAAGGGGGAGACCAATCACGACCATTATATCGCGTCGGCCCTGTCGCACGGGCTCACCGGCCTCGCTATCAAGTACGGCAAGCCGGTTTCCTTCGGCGTCATCACGACCAACAATCTCGCGCAAGCGAAGGCGCGGTCGCGCGGAGGGACGAATCACGGCGAAAAAGCAGCCATTGCTGCGCTCCAAGCAGCGCTTTTGAAGTAGACATGACGCGCATCATGGTCTTCGGCACTTTCGATATGGTCCACGAGGGGCACCTCGATTTTTTCCGGCAGGCCCGCTCTCTTGCGCCGGAGCCGCACCTCATTGTCTCTGTCGCGCGCGATG
>Ga0155803_114_pt1 | contig 1757 bp, 2 predicted proteins | sample RifCSPlowO2_01_FD_107457 | JGI IMG/M metagenome (GOLD analysis project Ga0155803, IMG submission 107457) | Candidatus Kaiserbacteria bacterium RIFCSPLOWO2_01_FULL_55_25
TTACTCGTGGGCGAAATCAAACACGAAACTGTCAAGGCAGAGAACTAAGACCATGAAAACGGTAGCACCAACACAATTCATGGGCTTTCCAGCCAAGCGAGCCACTGGCAACTTCTGGTGCTATCCGAATGTTGCTTGTCTCAATTGGGACAAACTTCTTGGCTCGGAACATAAGGTGCTTGATTGCATTCTCCGACACACTTGGGGCTTCAATAGGTCGTCAGACCGAATTAGTCTCAGTCAACTGGAGCGAGGGGTGAGGAACGTGCATAGCGGCGTAGGGCTCAGCAAAAAGCAAATCATACGAGCCCTACGTTCTCTGCAAGAAAAAGGATTCATCACGTCAGTAAAAAGTAGCAGAACGAACGAGTACTCTCTGGTGACAGAAGTACACAAGGAACAGGGGACAAAAGTAAACACTTCTAGTGTAGTTACGTCCCCTGTGACTAGTGACGAAAGTATACAGGTGGCTAGTGTAGAAATTACACACACTAAAGATAATACTGAAATAGAAGAAGCAATAGAAAAGATGTATAGAGTTTATTCTGAACTTGTTCGTCCTGGAGTCCGACTGACTCACAAGGCCAGAGAGAATATCAGAAAACGGTTTGTTGAATATCACCCGAAAGAAATCGTGGCAGCAATCCGAAACTCCCTCGAAAACGACTACTGGGAAGACATTGTAAAAAAACAAACGGTCGCATGGTTTTTTGACTCAGAGGAAAGAATCGCCGGATTCTTAGCTCTTGGGCCCAACGAATGGCATGAGAAAGAATAGGCGCGTCTTAACGAAATCTAGTTGTTAACACTTCACACATGGAAATATATGTACTTTGCTGACGCACCTATAACGATGGTACTAGGAAACCCTTATTTAGAGCCAAGCTTTAGCAATAAGGAATATCGGTTTCCAGCATTATGCAAGACATCGTGGCATTACAAGACGCGCTCATCGCAGACGAAATCAATCGTATTTCGTCTCTCCCGAGAGAAGCACTTATCAGCGAACTCATCGACATTAAATCGAGGACGATAGAAAACGCATCACCGCAGGAAATCCTGAAGTTCTGCAATCGCAAACACCATGACGACTGAAAACTCACAAGAGAAAAGACTCCGTGCCGCGATTTATTTGCGGTGCAGTACCGACGAGCAAACTAAGGGATACGGTCTTGCAGTTCAGGAAGAAAAACTAAGAGCTTTTTGCAAATCCCAGTCTGACGAATATATCTTGGAGGACGAGCATGTATACAAAGACGAGGGGGTTTCCGGCTCCCTGAATATCGAGCACCGACCTGAACTGTCCAGACTCTTTGAGAACGTGAAGGAAGGCAAATTTGATGTCGTGCTCGTGTACAGGCTCGACAGATTTTTCCGCAACACCAGACGGCTCCTAGAGGCTCTGGATATTTTGAGGTCGCATAGTATCGCTTTTCAATCCGCGACCGAATCTTTTAGTACTAACGAGCCGACAGGCCGTCTCTTGATTACGCTTCTAGGTGGCATCGCAGAATCGGAAAGAGAAACAATCAGAGAGAGGACAATGTCAGGCAAGTTGAGAGCGGCCAAAGAGGGCAAGTGGGTCACGGGAGTGCCGCCGTATGGTTATCGTGTAGATGAACACAAAAAGCTGTACCTCGTCCCCGAGGAAGCAAAAAACGTCAAGAAACTTTTTCAATGGGCGACCGACGAGAAGATGTCTTTGCGAGGAATCGAACAGAGGATGAACCAACTGAAAGCCCCGCCTCCGTACACCA